>Ga0209373_10000127_pt1 | contig 164273 bp, 127 predicted proteins | sample Higcelweek5metaG_FD_187173 | JGI IMG/M metagenome (GOLD analysis project Ga0209373, IMG submission 187173) | Freshwater pond sediment microbial communities from the University of Edinburgh, under environmental carbon perturbations - High... | ecosystem: Environmental > Aquatic > Freshwater >... | reverse complement strand
GCCTGATCCACCACTGTGAGATCCTTAACATGACCGGAAACAGCTATCGTCTTGAACATCGTAAATCGATTACTTAAAACTGTGCACTTTGTGGCGAAAATATGTGCAGTTTACTTGACTGCTTACAACAGTTCTTTTGTACATAAAATGTTTCAATCTAATTAGACATTATAAAAAATACTTGCTATGTGTAATGCCGGGTTTAATGATTTCAGTAGTTTCTGTTGTCTTTATGGATATTTGTATTTGGGATATTAACTCTAATTTGAATTTTTATCTAGTTTTTGCTATTATTGCTTGCTTTTTATTGTCTTTTTATCTTGGCGTTTTAATACTATTATTAATTATATTCATATGTAAATTGTTAATTAAAAAAATTCAACATTCATCAATATGCGAAATTATAAGAGACAGCTATTGTATTGTTTGCAAACGATTTATATTGTCGTTGAGAAAAGCAAATGCAATTTTAAGTCGCAAATGGATTAAAGGTTTACTAGTTCTAATAATTTTACCAACTTTAGTTGTTATTATTGGCGTGAATTATCAAAAAATCATTTCAGATAAGGATGCGGAAAGTATTTGCTTAACAAATATAGATATAGCAGAGATTTACATACATAATGGTAATTACCAAGATGCAATAGAATTGCTGAATAAACTTGATATTTCTAAAACGAGATACCCTCAGACATATGCGAGGATTTTGACAGATAAGGGGTTGTGTTATAGTGAAAGAGATACTAGTGAAAACGATTTATGGTTATCAGTTAAATTTTTTAAGGAAGCACTAGAAATTTATTGCGAAAATGGCAATTTTAATAAAGAATATGCGCATATTCAGAATAAATTAGGCAATACATACATATATATATATAACAGAAATCATAATGAAGAATATATATTCAATGCAATTGACGCATATAAAGAATCCGAAAAAGCAGTTCCTAAAAACGAAGATTCTTTTGTATTCGCTTATAATCAGGAAGCATTAGGGGAAACTTATTATTTATTGTCAACAATTACCTACGATGAACAGTATATTGACATGGCTATCTACTGTTACGAAGATGCTGCCGAATTATTTGAGATTTTATTAAGTGAATACTCTTCACAAGAAGATTCTGATTTGATCGCAGAGCTTCAATATCAATTGGCTTATTTGCAAAACAATTTAGGGAATTCATATTTAGACAAATTATTACTCGAAATAACGTATAATGATAAAAATGAGGATATAAGCGGATTACAAACTAAAGCAATCAACGCGTATACAGAAGCTGGCAAGGTATTTTCATTTATGAAATATCCATCATTATATGCTATGCTGCAGAATAATATAGGAACATATTATAAAAGTATGTATGAAATATATTCTGACGAAAAAAGTCTTGAGAAATCCATAAGCTATTTTAAAAACGCACTTGGAGTTATTACACTTAACAAGGATCCTAATAATTATGCGGTTTATCAGCAGAATCTAGGAAATTCCTATTTTGATTTATATTTCACAAGTAATAAAGAGGAAAATTTGATTGACGCAATAAACGCTTATAATGAGGTTCTTAATGTAATAACTCCAGATAATAACCCCCGAAACTATATAGAAATTCAAAGCAATCTTGGACTAGCTTATGGAATATTATATGAAATTATACCTGATATCAATTATAAAAATAAATCTGAAGTGGCGTACGATGAAGTTTATAGAATGCGTAACTTATTACAACTACCAGGCTATCTCGAATATCAATAAACAGAAATTCTAAAGGGGATAAATACTGTGACGCCGAGTGCTTGTGCCGACGGAATTTGTCCTTCAATAACCGGCCAATAATGTCATTCAGTAGCCGATAACATTGTCCATAGTATAGCATAAAGAAAGCGGCCGGCAGGTCGCTTTCCCGTTCAAATCAATTCCTGTTCAATTACATACCGCGCTAACGCATCGTCCAGAATCTTCTTGTTCTGCTGCGAGCCGTACATCAGACAATGCGTACATGCTTTGTCAATCAGGCGTGCGCTGCCGGTCGAATATCGGAAGATCTTGCTGATCGCCTGGTCCGAGAAGATCTCGGAAGAAGATTCCGCATAGGCCAGATGGTGCAGGATATAGGCGTTTGTCTGTAAGAGTCAAATTGCTTGTGCCCGCGTAATGTGTCTTGGTGCTGACGGAGTTGCCTGTCCATCGTTAGATGGATATACTTGTCAATAACATTCTAACAGAAAGGCGAAAGCCCCGGGTGTTATAGTCCTGTTAGCGCAGGACATCCCGAGGCTTTCTTGTTATTGTAACGTGGTTATTGTAACAAGTTTTACAAGAAAATGGGAGAGGGAGTTTTTGTTATTTCGGGGACGGAGTCTCTGCCTATACTGTCACACACTGCCACGTGGTAGAAGGCGGCAGTATGTGCTCAAGATTAGTCGGAAATAGAAACCTTGTAAAAAGAAAAAATAGAAATGATGTTTGTTTGATTAGAAATAAACGAATTACAGATTAACTGCATGAAATGACTATTATTATGCTATAGTTATTGAATATACTTCTTCAAAAATTCACTTGTCCGCCTAAGCTTGACCAGATCAATCAAGGAGGAAATAAATATGGCATGGGAAGATGGAACTGTTACTGGTGTGGAAACATTAATTGCAGCGGCAGATGCTACTTCTGGATCAACTGCTAGAGGATTACTAAATCAAGCTTTAGGAAGTGCAAAATGTATATCTGATGAGCGCCAAAAAAAGAATTTTATTGCACTGATTGAAGATAAATTACGAAACCTGTAGTAAAAAGCGCAGATAATTGGTTGATTTCTTTGGCTAAGAATTCGCTATTGAAAAAGTATTTGTGATCTGGTCAAGTTTTAGGCGGACAAGTGAAACCCTGAAAATAATAATGTGATTAGAATTGACATGAGGATAGATATAAACTTAAAAAACATGTCAATATTATCATTTATAACGATGATCTATCTGAAATTGATTAGAGAGAAAATTCATTTGAAGAGGAGCGTGTCATATGGGGTCAGAAGCGAAATCTAACAAAGTTCCATTAGTCGAATTTTTATACAAAGATAAATATTTAATTGATTCCTTTTATGCGCAGGTATTTCAAGGGAATCTAAGCCAATTAACAACTTCAGAAGGAACCAAAAATACAACCAAGGCTGGTATATCAGCTGGTATTAAAGGGTTTATTGAAGGTGGAATAGATTCGAACGATGAAGTATCTGACGAAGTACAGAAGTATATTGATCCGCACGATTTTAAAATATCAAAATTGATAGAAGAAATTGCCCCCCAAATATCTGGAAATGACTTCAGAGATTCTCAATTGATTAGGGTATCTGGTACGATATCCATAATGTGCAAAGAATATATTAACACCGTTATTGAACCACTAAAACGAATAGGTGTACTAGACGAACTATATAGTACACCAACTAATATGAAAGCTAGTTTTGGGAAAAACAGGGGAGACCTTGGAATGGAAACCCTACTTCACGCTATTATTGAAATGATTCCTTTGGGTGTAACAGGTATTCTTACAACAGAGGATCAAGATTTACTATGTGCACTGCGTGAGGAGTGCCTGATGACTCCTGCTACACAGCTAACAGCAATTTTTGGTTCTAAATTGCCGGGAAAATTTACCGTGATAGGAATAACAAATTCGAAAAATAACGTTTCTATCGAAGATGTTGGATTAATAGCAGGAAACGGAAACTTCGCTAAGGCCATCTTAGCCTTTGAAGATGCGCCTAAAAGTATATTATCGGTATCAGGCACATCTTGGATTATTAATCCAATTGTTATCTACCGCGAAATTGAGTATTAGGAATCAAAAAACAAGATCAATTACTACAGGCATGTTATTTTATTAACTGGTACACATTCGGTACCCATTTATATAAATATTCAAATTAATAGAAGAAGAGAAAAATACCAAGAAACTGAAAAACCCTGCGGCATTATAGCCGCAGGGTTTTTCAGTTTCTTGGAGCCGATTAACGGACTCGAACCGTTGACCTGCTGATTACAAATCAGCTGCTCTACCAACTGAGCTAAATCGGCATTACGGGGAGGAATCGCTTGTAATGCGCAAGGGAAATTATACAGATATTCGGAGCGTTTTGTCAACCCTAATCTTGTTGTAATAGCTGTTACAAAGTGATAAAATCCGATTGTAACAGTTATTACATTTTTCGAGCGCTAAAATTGTGAGTGCCGGGGTATATTGGCAAGGGGTTTTTATGGATGATATGAAATGGATCGTGCTTACCTATACGCTTCCGACGGAGCCTTCAAGACCGCGCGTGGCCGTTTGGCGGGCGCTGAGAAAGGCCGGTGCGGTCAGTATTCAGCAGTCGATGTGGGCGCTGCCGGATTGCGCGGATCATGTTCTGACGCTCCGGAAGATTTGCGACGAGATTGAGGCGAATCGGGGCGAGGCGCTGATGATGGAGAGTACTTTTTTCGAGAAGGAGCATGAGCGCCGTGTGACGGAGCTTTTCAGCCGGATGCGTGATGAGGAGTATTCGGAGTTTATCGAGGAGTGCGGCAAGTATCTGAAGGAGATCGAGAAGGAGATCGCGAGGGAGAAGTTTACGTTTGCGGAGCTTGAAGAGGAAGAGGCCGAGCATGAGAAGCTGACCGCGTGGTTCCGGAAGATTGTGGCGAGGGACCTTTTTGGCGCGTCGCTTAAGGATAAGGCGTCGGAGCAGAATCAACGGATCTCGGATGCCTTTGAGAATTACAGCAAGCTCGTTTTCGAGCACGATGTGAATAAATAACTTATGGAGGATGCCGCATGAAGTCCCCGGAATTTACGCCCGTTGTTAAGCCGGATCGGCTGATCGAGTACTGGAAGCGCGAGAAGTTCGTTGTTCTGATGATCGTGATTTTCGGGATCGGATTTAACGGCGCGTCTTTTCTCGCACCGGTCTTTCAGGGCAAGCTTCTCGATAGCCTGGTGAATGGGGACGTTTTCGCGAATGTTCTGCGGGCGGCGCTTTGTTTCTCGGGTGTGGTGCTTGCCATTCAGGTGATGCGGTATTTTAAGAGGTTCTATATCCGCCGTTTTGCGAATAAGACGAGCGCGGCGATGCGGATGATGATTTACAACAATATCATGCATAGGAGCGCGGAGGAGCTTGATCGGGAGAAGACGGGCGACCTGATGACGAAGGCGCTCTCGGACGTCGATCTGTGTGTCGAGGGGATGAGGAAGTTTACGACGGAGCTTTTCGATACCGGCGTGCTGATGCTGTCGTACCTGATCGCGATGTTGTCCTATGATTTGAAGATTACGTGTCTTTCGTGTCTTTTCATTCCGGCGGCGATGGTACTGGCCGAAAAACTAAAAAAGGTTATCTATACGTTCACGACTACGTATCGCAGCAAAAAGAGTGAGATTGCCCAGATGACGTATGATTCGGTGGATCACGCGATGCTGTACCGCGCGAACGGGCTGGAGGCGCATTATGCCGACCGGTACGCGGGGGAGCTTGAGGATTACCGGGTGAAGGCTGTGAAGGCGAATCTTCTCGAGAATTCGATGCAGCCGATTTATAACGTGATCGCGATGACGGGCGTGGTCCTGGTCATCTATTTCGGCGGCGGGAAGGTCGCGGATGCGTCCTGGTCGGTCGGCGCTTTTTCGGCGTATCTTACGATGTTTGCGGCGCTGGCGCTGAAGGCCAGCAAGGCGGCCAAGCTTTTTAACTCGGTTCAGGGCTCGAAGATTTCCTGGCAGCGGATTAAGCCGTATCTCAGGGAGTATCGGGAGAAGAAGGAAGTATTGCCGGTTAGGACCGATGAGACAATGCTCGCTGTTGAGGATCTTTCTTTCTCGTATCCGGATTCGGATGTGAGGATTATTGAGCATGTGAATTTTGAGGCGCGGGACGGCGAGATTGTCGGTATCACGGGCGCGGTGGCGTCCGGCAAATCGACTCTCGGGCTGGCGCTTACCGGCCTCTATCCGTATTTCGGGAGTATTCGGATTGACGGCCGCGAGCTTCGCGAGTATTCGGAGGAGGAACGGTGTGCGATGATTGCCTATCTCGGGCATCGGCCGGAGCTTCTTTCGGATACGATTTATAACAATCTGACGCTGGGCGGCGGGCAAGTGACGGACAATGTTCTTGAGGATGTCGCTTTTGTTCAGGATCTTCTGGATATGCCGGAGCGCGAAAAGACGCTTGTCGGGAACCGCGGCATTCGCTTAAGCGGCGGGCAGCAGTCGCGGATCGCGCTCGCGAGGACTCTCCTCGATAAGAAGAAGATCATCATTCTGGACGATCCTTTTGCCGCGGTCGATATGAAGACGGAGGAAGCGATTATCCGTCGCTTAAGGGAGAATTACAGGCACTCTCTGATTCTTCTTATCTCGCATCGGCTTGCGATTTTCCCCGCGGTCAATCGGATTCTCATCCTGCACGCGGACAAATCGATCGAGGTCGGCACGCACGAGAGCCTTATCTTGTCCTCGAAGCTCTATTCCGACATCTATAGCCTTCAGAGTACGGCGGGGGAGGATCTCGATGCGAAGTAAGCTGGTCACCCGCTCTTTCCTTAAAATCATTCGCAAAAATATCCTTCTCGATATTTTGCTCTTAGTCGCCGTCGTGGGTGTGATTCTGTCGAGCCTGGCGCCGCCTCAGATCCTCAAAATCATCGTGGACATGAATCTGGTTCCGCGGGACGGCGATGGGCTTATTTCGCGCGCGGCGCTCTATCTGGGCGTTCTTGTCCTTATAGGTGTATTCGACTTCCTCAAAGGGGCGATTCTTACCACGGCCGGCCAGAAGGTCTCGTGTGACATTATGCGGTCGCTCATGAAGAAGCTCGGACGAATCGACGCGCAGTACTTTTCGAGCACGTCGACAGGAACCGTCGTATCGAGGTTCACGAATGATGTCGACGCGATCAATACGATGTTTACCGGCGGGATTGTCGGGATGGTCATTGACCTTCTGAAGACCGTCGGTATTGTCGCGTCGATCTGGATGTTCAGTATGCGATTGGGGATTCTTACGCTCCTCCTGCTGCCGGTTATCTTTGTCCTGATGCGCGTGATGCAGAAGAGCATGCTCGCGGCGCAGATGAGGAGCCGGGTGCTGATTGCACGGATCAACAATCATATCGCGGAGAGTGTTTCGAGCTTTCGTATGATCAAGAGCTTCGGCAGGGAAGCCTATATGGAGAAGACCTACCGGGAACATTTGCGCGATAACTACAAGACTGTTGAAGAGATCAATTTCTTCGATTCGATTTTCTCGCCGGCGGTGCAGCTTGTGCGGGCTATTGTGATCGCGGCCGTTGTTGTCCTGTCGGCGGATCAGCTCAAGTTATCGGGCCTCACCGTCGGTATGGTTGCCGCGTCCATTGAACTGATCTCGAATCTTTTCGCGCCGATCGAGACACTCGGCATGGAGCTTCAGAACATCCAGCAGGCGATATCCGGCATCCGGCGTGTCAATGAGTTCAGCGAACTGAAGGAAGAGGCGCCTAAGGATGAGAAGATCCGCGCCGCGGAAGTGATCCGGGGCGGCGAGGTCGCGATCGGTTTTGCCGGTGTGTCGTTCTCCTATGACGAGGATCGGAATGTGCTCGAGAATATTTCGCTTACCCTCCATCCGCGCGAAAAAGTGACGTTCATCGGGCGGACCGGTGTCGGAAAAACGACACTCTTCCGGCTCGTGATGGGACTCATGAAGCCGTCGTCCGGCAGCATTACGGTGAACGGCTATGATGTTTTCGAGATTCCCCACAGCGAGAAAAGAAAAATCTTCGGCTATGTTGATCAGGATTTCAGCCTGATTCCGGGTACGGTTGCCGATCAGGTCAGTCTCGGGGACCCCCTTATTGACAGGGAGAACATCCGGGCGGCATTGGAGATGGTCGGCCTTCATGAATATGTGTCGTCTCTCGAAAACGGCATGGATACGGACGCGGGCGGGAAGCAATTGTTCTCGCAGGGGCAAAAGCAGCTGCTGTCGATTGCGCGCGCCGTCGTCTCCAACCCGCCGGTTCTTCTCCTAGACGAGATGACCGCCGGCCTCGATTCGATCACGGAGGAGAAAATCGTCGCGGCATTGCAGCGTATCAGCGAGAATCATACGATTCTGTCGATCTCGCACCGGCTCAAGTCCATGATCGAGAGCGACCGGATTGTCATTCTGGAGAACGGGCGAATGAAGAGCGCCGGCACACCGGAGGAACTTTTCGAGACGGACGAATGGTACAGGAAGCACATGTCGCTTGAGATGCTGACATGGAGCGGGGACTGATTTTTCTGACGTAATTTAAATATTTGCGTTTCCTGCTTGCATCGGGCGGATTCTTGTGATAAATTGATTACCGTTGGTAATTACCACTGGTAATCACTGCTGGTAATCAATACCGGAGAGTGTTGCCGGTTATCGCGGCCGGTAATTGCCAAAGGCGCCGAATACAATGTAGAAGCGTGATTGTGTGAGATCGACACGATTGCGGGAGGACCCAAATGACCGAGAGCAAGCAAATAAGTAGAGAGATGATCACCGAGACGGCGGCGCTCCTGATTGAAGAGACGGGCGACAGAAAGTCCGTTACGCTTCGGGAGATTGCCAAGCGCTTAGGGTGCGCGCATACGAATCTGTATAACTATTATGGCAGCCTCAACGAAATATGGTGGGATGCGGCTGCCTGGATTCTTATGCGGATGATGGATGAGACGAGGGAAGAGACGGCTTCTGATGTGCCGCCTTTGCCGGAGTCGCCGGAGCGGGACGTATTATGCGTCTTTCTGAAGTTCTTCGATTTTTCCGTGGATCATCCCGGCTGGTACCGTTTTCTGTGGCTCGAAAAGCAGGAGGGAACTCCTTCGCCTGAGGCAGTCCGGATTCTCTCCGGTGCGACGGAGAGCACGTTTACGGCACTCAGCAAGATTGCAGGCGATTCGCTGACACCGGACCGGATCCGGCAGCTTTCGGACATCATGTTCTGCTATACGTACGGAGAAATCACATCTTGGATTCATAACCGTCGATCGCATGAGAGCCGGGACGCGATGAAGCAGCGGCTTGCCGATAATCTCAAACTATTGTATTCGCTTTTCATGAAGGAAAATATTATTGAACAACATACGAATGAAGCAACGCAGGAGGAAAAGAAATGAACAAGATAGTAATGGGCATATTGATTTTCATCGGGGTAATCGTCCTGATGATCGTGATTCTGATCGCTACAATGGCAATTCTGGTCTCGAAAAACAACAACGAGAACAAAACATATTCGAAGATTCTGTCCGGCCCTTCGGCCGACGCTCCGAAAGCGCTGATCGTCTATCAACCCTCTATGTCAGGACGGCCCGATAAGATCGCCGCCAAAATCGCGGAAGGCCTGAATGACAGCGGATATGAGGTGACGCTCGTCTACCCGAATGCCAAACTGTCCGCTGACATTTCAGAATATTCGGTGATCGTCATGGGGTCGACTGTTTTCGCGGGGCAGCCTTCGAAGGCTCTGCTGGACTATGCACTTCGCGTCGGCGATTTCTCCGGCAAGACGGTACTTCTCTTTTCCAACGGCGGCATGGAAGCCGCACCCGAGCTGGATTTGTTCGATCCGGCTATGAAAGACACCGTAAAGACCGAGAAGCAGAAATTCCTGGCAAACGACGGAAGTTTTGGAGAGAAGGCGTATGAACTTGGTAAAAAACTGGCCGAGTAAGATCGCCGGTACGGCTGTCGTCAATCTGCTTACTTTGTCAAGGCTCGCGGCCGCGGTCGGGTTCCTCGCCTTTGTTCTTGGAGGGGAACCGCGGCTTGCGATTCTGATGCTCGCGGGTGTTTATATTTCGGACATTCTGGACGGTTTTCTCGCGCGAAAATGGAAGGTGGCGACACGTTTCGGAGCCTGCTTTGACCTCGTGTCGGACATCTTCTTTGTGCTACTTTCCTACCAGGCGCTCGTGATCTCGGGGGGGCTTCCCATGTGGATGCTGCCGATGGCAATGTTCAAGTTTGCCGAGTTCATCTCGACATCGTATATTCTGTCGCAGATGTCCGCGGTCAAGGCCAGGGATCGGTCGGGCGAGAGTACGGACGGGCATCGGCCAGGTGCGGATCTACGGAAGAAGGAGCAGTTGGTGAGTGATCGGACAAGCGGGAGGAGTGGCGTACGGTTCAGTCCTGTATTTGATCGGATCGGCCGCCTTTCGGGAATCCTATACATGTGTGTTCCCGCGTTCGTTATGCTGCTGATGCGATTTGATTCCTATATGAATATGAATGTTACGATAGCCTTGCTGTCCCTGTCGGTTTGTCTTTTGGCGACGGTCTCTTCGGTACACCGGATCGGCCGGTGTTTTCTGGCCGTTCGATCATGCGGGGAGCGCTTCAGGGCTAGTTCATCAAAAACTGCAATCATGTAGAATATTTCCGTAAAACAAGCAATCTCATATGGAGACTTCTGTAAGCACGCAATCTCATGAAAGGGCTTACGGAATTTTCGTTAATAAGAATGTACCGCGTAAATTTAAGCAAGCTGACTGTGTGAATGTTGTGCAGTGACCGGCAGTATTTTTTTTATAGCGCGTTTCGCGGGTACATATATGTACTTTCGGCTTGCCGGTTCTCTGGGAACCTTCTCCGAAACACAATGCACATACGAGAAGGGCCGCAAGACGGGGTTTCGTATGTGCGTCGACCCTTCCAAAGCCTCCTCCGGAACGAAATGCACATACGAAATGAGCCGCAAGACAGGGTTTCGTATGTGCGCCGGCTCTTCCAATGCCTCCTCCGAAACACAATGCACATACGAGAAGGGCCGCAAGACGGGGTTTCGTATGTGCGCCGACACTTCCAAAGCCTCCTACGGAACGAAATGCACATACGAGAAGGACTTCCAGCCTGAGTTTCGTATGTGTGCCGGTCTTTTCGGCGCAGTGATAAGCTGAAACTGGACACTGAAGGCAGAAATGGACACAGCAATTCCGCATTGAAAACAGAAACAACGCGTTCTCAAATTAAAAAGCTCCCGGAATCTCTTCTCTTTTGTAACCGGCAAGACCTAAGAGGTTTGCAGGATAAGAGGAGTCGCGATTTCCCGGGAGCTTTCAATTATTCTGTAAAGCCGTTATCAGTTCTTAAGTGCCGCAACTTTCGCAACTACGGCATCTCCGACTTCGGAGGTCGTTGCTGTGCCGTTCATGTCGGGCGTCAGGGTCTTCTTTTCGACCATCAGCTCTTCGATGATCTTGATCAGAGCGGCGCCCCATTTCTCGTAACCGAAGAAATCGAGCATCTGGCTGGCCGACCAGATGGATGCGAGAGGATCGGCCTTGCCCTGACCGGCGATGTCGGGAGCGGATCCGTGGATCGGCTCGAACATGGACGGGTACTTGCGCTCGGGGTTGATGTTGGCGCCGGCCGCAAGTCCCATGCCGCCGGAGATGGCGGCTCCGAGATCGGTAAGGATATCGCCGAACAGGTTGGACGTTACGACGACTTCGAATCTCTTGGGATCTTTGATCATAAACATCGCGGCCGCGTCGACGAGATAGGAGTAGGTCTTGACGTCAGGGTATTCCCGGCCGACTTCTTTAAAGACTTCGTCCCAGAAAACCATGGAGTAATTGAGCGCGTTGCCTTTGCTGATGCTGGTCAGGCTGCGTCCCTGTTTTCTCGCTTCTTCGTAGGCGTAGCGGATGATCCGCTCGGTTCCGACTCTCGAAAAGACGCCGTTCTGCAGTACGACTTCGTGCGGCTTTCCCTTGTAGAGCCAGTCGCCGGCGCCGGCATATTCGCCTTCGCTGTTTTCGCGGATGTAGAGCATGTTGATGTCTTCCTTGCGGACGTCCTTAAGGGGACACGGTGCGCCGTCGAGTAGGATGACGGGGCGGATGTTGACGTACTGGTCAAATTCTTTGCGTATGCGAAGGAGGAGATCCCAGAGGGAGATGTGATCCGGAACGCCCGGGAATCCGACGGCTCCGAGATAGATCGCGTCGAATTTCTTTAGGGTCTCGATACCGTCGTCCGGCATCATCTTGCCGGTCTCGAGATAGTACTGGCATCCCCACGGGAAATGGGTGAATTCGAAAGCCAGGCTTCCGTCGATTTCGGCTACCTTGTTCAGAACCTTGATGCCCTCGGCGAGTACTTCGGGTCCGATTCCGTCTCCGGCGATAACGGCGATTTTGAATGTCTTCATGCGTAAAACCTCTTTCTTATCAACTTATTTGGAATCTTATTTTGCTACGATATTCACAAGACGTCCTTTGATGTAGATGAATTTTACGATTGTCTTTCCGCTGAGTCCTTCTTCGAGGCGGCTGTCCGCGCGGACGATCGCTTCGACGGCGTCGGATTCGAGATCCGTGCCGATATCGAGGCGGAACTTGATCTGACCGTTGACCTGAACGGCTATTTCGACGGTATCGAGGATCAGTGCGGCAGGGTCATAGACCGGCCACTTCGCATTGAAAATGGAGTCTTTCGATCCAAGAAGTTCCCACTTATCTTCGCTGAAATGCGGCGCGAACGGCGCATAGAGAAGGAGAAGTGTTTTCGCGGCTTCGAGGAGAAGCGCTGGCTTGGCGCTCGAGAGTCCCTGATATTTTCCGATTGCATTCAGAAGCTCCATCATGCGGGCGATCGAGGTGTTGAACTGGAACCGGTCGGTATCCAGGGTGACGGCGCGGATCGTGTTATGAAGGGTGTAACGCAACTCCTTGTCATCGGAAGTCCAGGCGGTATCCGCAGGGAGTCTGGGTGCCTTGATGGAGATGACATCGTCCATTAGGCGTTCGATACGCGACGTGAATTTCACGATGGCCTGAAGGCCGTTGTCGTTCCAGGGGCCGCCTTCTGTGTAGGCGAATCCGAAGGCCAGATACGTGCGGAATACGTCGGAGCCGTACTTGTTGACATACTGATCGGGCGCGACTGTGTTCCCCTTGGACTTGGACATGCGGTTGCCGTCAGGCCCTAAGATGATGCCCTGGTGTACGAGTGAACGGAAGGGCTCGTCAAAATCGAGCAGTCCCATATCGCGGAGTGCCTTGCAGATGAAGCGGGAATAGAGGAGATGCATAGCCGCGTGCTCGGGTCCACCGACGTATTTGTCGACGGGACACATATGGTTGATGAGCGATGTGCTAAAAGGTGCCTGGCTGTTCCGGTTGTCGGGATAACGAAGCTCGTACCAGGACGAGTCGACGAAGGTATCCATCGTGTCGGGATCGCGCTTGGCCGGCGCGCCGCAGACCGGGCAGGTCGTATTGATAAAGGATTCGCATTTCGCAAGCGGTGACTCGCCGTCGGGTCTGAACTCGACGTCGTAGGGAAGGAGGACCGGAAGCTGGTCTTCTGGTACCGGAACGACGCCGCAATGCGGGCAGTGAACGATCGGAATCGGCGTGCCCCAGTAACGCTGACGGGATATGAGCCAGTCGCGCAGCCGGTAATTGACTTTGAGCTCGCCCATGCCGGCAGTGGAAAGCTTCCCGATGATCGCGGTGATCGCATCGGCAGAACGGAGGCCATCGAATTCGCCGGAATCGACGAGGACGCCTTTTTCGCAGTAGGGGAGTTCGCTTTCGGAACCGTCGGCGGGAGCGATGACGCGGGTGATCTCAAGATTGAATTTTTTCGCGAATTCGAAGTCGCGCTCGTCGTGGGCGGGAACCGCCATGACAACGCCTGTGCCGTAGCCGGCGATGACGTAGTCGGCAGCCCAGACCGGAACTTTCTGGCCGGTGATCGGGTGTATCGCATAAGACCCGGTAAATACGCCGGTCTTTTCGCGTGTCGTGGACATACGGTCGATGTCGGATGCTTTTTTCGTGAAGGACTGGTAATCGGAAACCGACTTGCGGTTTTCTTCCGTGGTCAGCAGGTCGCAGAGCTCGGATTCCGGTGCGACGACGACATAGGTAACGCCCATCAGCGTATCCGCACGGGTCGTGAAGACGCTGAGCTTCATGTCGGTGCCGTCTTCGGCGAGCAGGCGCTTGCCGTCTTTTTCGCAGAAGAAGGAGAGCTGGGATCCTTCGGAACGGCCGATCCAGTTGGTCTGGATCTTCTTGGTTTTCTCGGGCCAGTCGAGGTCCGGAAGGCAGTCCAGGAGTTCCTGAGCGTATTTTGTTATCGCGAAAAACCACTGCGTCATGTTCTTTTTGGTGACTTCGGTGCCGCATCTCTCGCAGGCGCCGTCGACGACCTGCTCGTTGGCGAGAACGGTGCTGCATTTCGGGCACCAGTTGACGGGAGCGTTCTTCCTGTAGGCGAGGCCCTTTTCGAGCAGCTTAAGGAAGATCCACTGGTTCCAGCGATAGTAATCCGGCATGCAGGTGGCGAGCTCGTAATCCCAGTCATAGGAAGCGCCCATCTCCTTTAGCTGTTTCTCCATTGTCTTAATATTGGACAGCGTCGAATCCTGCGGGTGGATGCCGGTCTTGATCGCGTAGTTTTCCGCGGGCAGGCCGAACGCGTCGAAGCCCATCGGATGAAATACGTTGTAGCCCTGCATGCGCTTCATGCGCGCCCAGGAGTCGGTCAGGGAGTAGTTGTACCAGTGTCCCAGATGGAGGTTGGCGCCCGACGGGTAGGAAAACATCTCGAGCACATATAGCTTTTCGCCGCTCTTGTCGGGATCGAATTTATAGAGTCCCGTCTCCTCCCATTTTTTCTGCCATTTTCTGTCAATATCAACCGAATATGCCATGGTTCCATCGCCTCTCTTTGGATGTAGTTTCGAATTTTCAACAACTCAAAATTATAGCAGAAAGTTTGACCAAATCATACTAAAGTACAGGATAATCGCGTTAGTTGGATGAAGCCGGGTGCTCTCGTAAGAGCAGGATCGGAACGGTTCTCAATAGAAGGGGGAAACGAACGGAATAATCCAGGCTGAGATATAGTAAATCCATAATCTGAGTGATACCATGATGAATATACGTATAGTCACTCGCGAACCGGTTTATGGGAGGATATAAGTGTATGTCCAATGCGATTGAAATCAATCACCTGAGTAAATATTACGGCAAATCCAGAGGGATCATCGATGTGAATTTCCAGGTTGAAGAAGGCGAGATATTCGGATTTATCGGTCCGAACGGCGCCGGAAAATCGACCACCATAAGGACTCTTCTCGCGCTGATCTATCCGACATCCGGTGGAGCGACGATATTCGGGAAGGACTGCATCAATGATGCGCCGGAAATCGCGAAAAGAATCGGGTATCTGCCGAGCGAGGTTTTCTATTACGACGGCATGAGGGTCCTCGACCTTCTTAAGTATTCCGCGAGTTTCTATAAGAAAGACTGTAACAAGCGGATGCTCGAGCTGTGTTCGCGCATGAGTCTCGATCTGAACAGGAAAATCGAGGATCTTTCCTTCGGCAATAAGAAGAAGGTCGGTATCGTGCAGGGGCTTCTTCATTCTCCGGACCTGATCATTCTCGACGAGCCGACACTGGGCCTCGATCCCCTGATGCAGCAGACCTTTTTCGAGCTGATCAAAGAGGAAAACACCCGGGGCGCAACGGTTCTCATGTCCTCGCATATCTTGAATGAAGTGCAGCGCATCTGCGGACGCGTCGCGATTATCAAGGAAGGCAAGATCATAGACGTACAGAAAATATCCGCGCTCAAGGAATCAAGCGTGAAGCGCGTTTCGCTTGAGACGGCAGAACCTGTGCCACAGGAAGCCTTTGATCTGGAGGGGATCAGCGATCTTAAGATCGAAGGTCTTTCCGTAAACTTCCTGTTCCGCGGCGACATCAACCGGATCGTCGCCTTGCTCGCATCGATGAAGCTCGTGAATCTTCAGGCGACCGAACCCGATCTCGAAGAAATTTTCCTGCACTATTACTCGAAGTAAGGGGGTGCATCGCATGAATATTTACAGGCATGAATTGCGGATGAATCTGAAAAACACCGTGCTCTGGACGATCATCCTCTCCGTCGTCGGCGGTACGGTTGAGCTTTTCTATGTCATCATCGAAAAAGATATTCGGGCATTTTCCGATATGATGAATAATTTCCCGGATTCCTTAAAAGCGGTTATGGGCCTCATCACCGAGAACTTCTCGACGCCGCTCGGTTTCTACGGATTTGTTCTGACATTCTCGCTGCTTTTCGCGTCGATTCAGGCGATGAATATCGGCGTTGCGATCGTCTCGAAGGAGACGCGTGACAAGACGGCGGACTTTCTTCTGACCAAGCCGGTTTCGCGTTTTCAGATCATAAGCGAAAAGATTCTTGCGGCCGTAACCCTTCTAGGCGCGAGCTGGCTCGTCTATTCGGCAAGTCTCTATTTTGTCATTGCATCGCTCGCCAAGGGGGACTTTTCACACGGAAAGTACCTTCTCCTTTGCGCCGGATATTTTCTTCTGCAGCTGATCTTTTTTTCCGTCGGACTCCTTGTCTCGGTCCTCGCGAAAAAGATCAAAGCCGTCCTTCCCGTGTCTATGGGAATCGTGTTTTTCGCGTATGCCGTTTCGGCGTTCGCGGTCACGAGCGAGAGTGATGCGCTTCGATTCCTGACGCCTTTTCAGTATTTTAAGACGGAATATATTCTGAAGAACGGTTCCTTTGAGCTTCCTTACCTGATCACGGGTCTTGCCGTCATACTGGTTGCCATTTTATGCGGCTATGTACGTTTTATAAAGAAGGATATCCACGCGGTTTAAGTTCCGGAATAATCGAAAAGGCAATATAGACGCAGATCGCGGCTCGCGAAAAGGAAGAACTATGGAGATCAGAGAATTCTTTAGCCTCGAAGATAAGACATACTGGCTTGATCAAATTGGAAAGAGCGACTGGAGTGCCGGCAAGTATCTGTACGAACTCTTAAGAGACGACAGGCTCAAAGAGGTGTGCGGTGAAAGCACGATCGTACCGATGCTTCTGGACGGCGACAAGCTCGTGTCCTTCTGTACACTCGCAGAGCGGGATGACATCCAGCCGACGGGGCTGACTCCCTGGATCGGGTTCGTCTATACGTCTCCGGAATACAGGGGACACCGATATGCAGGAAAACTTCTGGAATACGCGGAACAGACTGCGGCGAAGGCCGGTGCCGAGTACGTATATATTTCGACCGGTCACACCGGCCTTTACGAAAAGTACGGATATGAGTTCTCAGAAATCCACAGGGTTATATCCGGAGAAGAAGCCAGAGTGTACAGGAAAGAGACCATTGCGGCCGGAGGCGATTTCTTCAAGGAATGGCTGAAGGGGTTTGAGAAAGGTCTTGACGAACTCGATGAGAGCGGAAGACGCTGTCTTCTAAAGAATTGCGCGAAGAGCTGCGCGGACACCGGAATACTGGAGATGTATCGGAAGCATAACCGGAATGTGAACGGTGACCGGGATGAATTCTATAAGCAGATTCATGTATTTAACGGCGTATATGGAGAGGTCGTTCGGCCTCAAAAAGAGTATTTACTAATTTACCCGAAGTGCCTTTGTGATTTGCATACGACCGGCGGAATCAATACCGCCACCCTGTGCGAATGCTCCAGACAAAGTATTATCTATGTCGGTGAGGAAATTTGGGGCAAGAATACATTTACGGTCGAGAATATGGGCACGGTTCTAAGCGGCAGCAGGGAATGCCGCTTCAGAATCATTTTCAACTGAGATGCGGCGGGGAACAGACTTATTAAAATCGGAATATCGGGAGGAAGAAAATGGATCCGGGGAGAGAGACAACACCGGTAATCGAGACAGAGCGCCTAAACTTAAGGCCGATCCGCGAGAGTGACGCTCAAGCGATCTTCGATTGCTGGATGCAGGATCAGGATGTCTCGAGATACATGTGCTGGAAAGCATCCGACGATATCGGCGATGCAAAGCGATTTGTGGAATATGAACGGAATCAGCTGGAAAATGAACAGTGGAATCGATGGATTGTTGAGGATAAGAGCGGCAATAGCATAATGGGTACCTGTCTGATTTTCTATAATCCGGATGAGTCTTCCTGGGATATTTCCTATAATCTCGGAAAGAAATACTGGGGCTTCGGTTATACGACCGAGGCGATGAAAGCGGTCATCCGGTATGCGGGATCCGTTCTTCATGTCAGGACGTGTATTGCGGTTCATGCAGCGGAGAATCCGGCATCCGGGAAGGTGCTTCGCAATCTCGGTTTTGTTTATGAAAAAGACGTACCGTATGAATGCAGCGGCGGCGAAATACAGACAACCGGAAAGTATTACAGATTGAGCCTGTGAAACGCTCCGGTGCAGACGAGAATCGGACTGAGTAAGGGGAGGATAGCGGTATGAATATCTATTGGAGAGAGCTTCGGGCTCACATGAAATCCCTTCTGATATGGAGCGGCGGAATGATCTTTCTGGTTATCGGCGGTATGGCCAAGTATTCCGCCGGCGCGGCCACGGGCCCCGGAAGTATGAATGATCTGATGAAGGAGATGCCCGTTTCCCTTCAGAATTTATTCGGCGTCGGCGTGTTTGATCTGTCCTCGGCTCTGGAATTCTATGCCGTAATGAATATTTATATTCTTCTTCTTATGGGGATACAGGCGGTTATGCTCGGATCGCAGATTATATCAAAGGAAGAGCGTGACAGGACGGCGGAATTCCTACTGGTGAAACCGGTTTCCAGATCGCAAATCCTGACGTCAAAGCTTTTCGCGGCGCTTACGATCCTTATCGTATTCTGGCTCGTCACCGCCGGATCCTCCTACGCGATTCTTGCCAATTACGCGAAGCCCGCGGAATTTCAGGGAGGTCTAATGAAGCTCATGCTGGCCGCGGCTGCCGTGCAGCTTCTGTTTGTTTCTCTCGGAGCCTTCTTTGCGGGAGTCATGAAACGCTCGAAAAAGTCGACTGCGGCCGGGACCGCGACGCTTCTTGCCATGTTCCTGTTCTCGGTCACGGCAGACATCTTAAAAGAAGCGGATGTCCTCAAGTATTTCTCGTTTTTCAAGTACTACGACGCAAAGGACATTCTAAAGCGCGGTTATTCGCCGGTCTATCCCGTAATCTCGGTCATTCTGATCATCGCAATGATCTGGGGAGCCTACCATGCCTACAAACGGCGCGATATGAAGATCTAGCACGATTTTAGAAAAGCGGACGAAGGAGAAGCAGGACCAGAATATGCAGCGGGAAAAAAAGATAAAAGGCGTAGCTTACAAGGGGCGACGGCCTTTTCTTTTTTTCGGGAAGATAACACAAGAATATGGCTGCGACGGAAGCACCGAGAGGGTTGAGCGTTTTCGTGCACAGATAATAAACCGTTGTATAAACAAGGTCAAAGCCTAAAAACAGAAAGATGGCCCATGTTCCTTTGTTCTTTGGAATGCTTTTTTCCGTGAAATAAAAGATCAGAGCCGTCAGCATACCGAATAAACCGTATTCCGAATTCAGAAAAACCGACAGAACCACGGACGGAACGATTATAATGAGTGCAAGCCAGAACAGCCCGGCCGGCGACAGCGGAGGAATGCGGATTGCATGCTCTGCGGATTTGGCAGTGATTCCATTCCCGATTCGTACGTCGTACCGGTCGGAATGTGTGTGTGCATTGGCTTCGAGAAGACGCAGTGACCCGATCCGATCGGCCGGAATGGCGAAGAGGAGTTCGCAGCCGTAAAAGAGCCCGAACGCACACAACAGTACAAACACCGAATTGAGAGGGAATGAGGTCGAGCTTAAGCCGACAGAGGGTAAAACAGCTGTGATCATAGCTTCGGTCAGCATGGCCAGCGCTAAAAGACGAAGGAAATAGATCCCCGCGTTGCGGGTCTTAAAGAACCCGCGGGCAAAAGAATAGGCAAAGAGAGGGAGCGCAAGACTGCCTGTCACCTGGAAAACAATACACAACTTCGGAGGAAGCTTGTCTGCATAGTAAAGGGCGATATGATTCAATACCATAAAGAGGCAGGCCATAAGCTTTTTCATGTCGGCAACCCCGGATATTAAACGATTTGACGCGGTTTGCAATTGAATCGGTTCCGGTTTTATTGTATCATTAGTTCTGCTTATCTAAACGGACAAATGTTGTAGACAGTATCTAAGGAGTAAAAAATGGGACTAGGCATGGACATTGGTATCGATCTCGGTACCTGCAGTGTTTTGATATATGTTAAGGGACGCGGAGTTGTACTTAAGGAACCGTCGGTGGTAGCCGTTAATACAAAGACCGGTAAAGTACTGGCCGTCGGTGAGAGTGCAAGCCTCATGCTCGGACGTACACCGGGTGTCGTCGAAGCGATCCGTCCTTTAAGAGATGGTGTCATATCGGATTTCAAAGTTACGGAAGTTATGTTGAAGGCTTTTATCGGACGTGTCTGTCACGGCCTTCGTGCCACGTATTTTAAGCCCACGATCGTTGTATGCGTACCGTCGGTTATTACGCCGGTTGAGCAGAAGGCTGTCGAGGATGCCTGCCGTCACGCAGGCGCAAAGGATGTTTTCCTGATCCGCGAGCCTATTGCCGCTGCGATCGGTGCAGGCATTGATATCACAAAGGCATGCGGTTCCATGATCGTCGATATCGGCGGTGGAACGACGGACATTTCGGTTATTTCACTCTGTGAACCCGTCGTCGATTACTCGCTCAAGGTTGCGGGCGACCGTTTTGACGAAGCGATTGTCAAGCATGTCAGAAGGAAACACAATATTCTGATCGGTGACAGGACCGCCGAGGAACTGAAGATACAGATCGGCTGTGCCTATCCGAGAGAAGAAGAAGCGACGATGGACGTTCGCGGAAGAAACCTGATCACGGGTCTTCCGGCTACCGTAACCGTTTCGTCGACAGAGATGCTCGAAGCCCTGGAAGAGCCTGTCGCTCAGATCTTTGAAGCCGTCCATTCGGTTCTCGAGAGAACACCTCCCGAGCTTATGGCGGATATCAGCCAGCGCGGTATTGTCATGACCGGAGGAGGATCTCTTCTTTACGGTCTTGACCGGATGCTCGCAACGAAGATCGGTATCGACGTATTCGTTGCGGACGATGCCGTCAGCTGTGTCGCGATCGGAACCGGTAAGGCACTTAATATGATGGATAAATTTGCGGCTCTCGGAGACGCCTGATTGATCTGGTCCTCAATAGACTGACGATTCACCCGCCAATAGGCTGCCGTCCGGGATCGCGTATACGATCGCGATTCCCCGTATGCAGCCGGGCGGGTTTTTTGTACCGTGAGAAGACCTTAAGAAGCGCCCCTTCATGCACAGAGCTGTCTGTAAATATCCCGTAAATAACGGACGCAATTACGTGTTTCAACCTTGACGGGAGATGGTCTTCGACTTATAATGTCAACATTCTTACGTTCTCGTAATCTTTACGAAAGGCTTTTCCCCAAAGTATACCTACAATTCATTTATGCTGTTTTTATTTCCTTGTTAAGACATAACAATATCGTTTTTACGAATTTTATATGCGAAAAATCATGCATCGTCCGGGTGTTTTATGTCTCGGCGCATGACTTGTTATTATGCTCTTCAACCAATTCAATTTCGAGGTGAAGGAATGGATTCTGCCGACAAATTTTCCCTGAAAAAAAAGAAAGATCTGGTAGCTATCATTACACAATTCGGTTTAATGACAGAAGAGAAAGCCAATCGGCTGACAAAACAAGACCTTGTTGATTTCCTGAACGATCAGGAGCGGAAGACTTCAGACGTCAAGACGCCCGCCGTTATGGCGACACCGGAGCCGGTTACGGAGAATACACCTGTGAACGAACCTGCAGAGGTGCCCGTTGACGAGCCTGTTAAGGCTAAGGAAGACAGACCGGTAAAGAAGGCAGTGAATTCCAAATCGAAAGAAAATGAGAATTCTTCGGTTATCGAACCGATCGATTCGCCGGATACGGAAATTCATAAAACAACAAGAACAGTCAAAAAAACAGCTCCTGTGGTTTCCGAACCGGAAATTCAGGATGTTATGGTGATTGCTTCCGGGAATGGAGATATATCGTTCGTTGTACCCGGCAGTTCAAAAGCGGAACCGGTTACCGGCACCGTACCGGAAACGCTTAAGACGGAAATCCCGGTTTCTGTCAGAGAAGACGAAACACATGGATCTCAGATGCCCGATGATTCTGCAGCGCCGGAAGCGGAACTCCCCATAAAGCACCGCGGCCGCCCGAAGAAGAAATCCGCGCCTTCGACCGAGGATTCGGTTATTACAGAGGATATTCTCTCTGTTCCCGAGGCTGCTGCGTCCGATCTCGCGCCGGAACCCGCTATCGTCGCGGAAGCCGCTGTTGCGGCGGAATCTGCCAAAGACTCAGAGCCCGCTTCTACCGCGGAATCTGTAAAATTACTGGAACCCGCTGTTGCCGCGGAATCTGTAAAATTACCGGAACCCGCCAAGGCCCGTGAGCCGGAATTGCGAAAAGTGCCGGAAACGGCCGAACACTCTGCAGCCGAGCCTTCTTCCAAACCGCATGCAGGTCGCGGCCGGAAGCATTCCGTAATCATTAAGCCCAAGGAAGAGCAGGTAGAGATCGATGAAGTTGCGGAAGAAGCATCGGATCTTCTGCGCGATTATCGCGAAGATCAGGAATCTATGCAGGAAACAGCTGCCGAGGATTCCGAATCCGGAGAAGAGAATGCTCCGTCCGAGGACCAGCCGACGCCGAGTCATCACAACCGGACACTTCGCCCGAAAGAACCGCCGCAGGAGATGCTATCCGGCGTGCTTGAGATTATGTCCGAAGGTTATGGCTTTCTCCGCAGGGAGAATTATCTTCAGGGCTCCAATGACATTTATGTTCCGCAGCAGTATGTTCGCCGGTTTCAACTTCGTCTCGGTGATTATGTAACGGGTCCGTGCCGGCCGAAAAGAGAAACCGATCGTTATCCGGCTCTTCAATATATTAAGGAAGTTAATGGCATGCCGCCGGAGAAAATGCTTCGCCGTCCCCATTTTGATCGTCTCACACCGATCTATCCGAACGAGAAATTTACCCTTGAGACGGAGAAGAACGAGCTTTCCACGCGAATTATTGATCTGGTCGCTCCGATCGGAAAAGGGCAGAGAGGTATGATTGTTTCGCCGCCCAAAGCCGGTAAAACCATTCTTCTTCAGAAAATCGCCAACGCGATCTCGATCAACAATCCGGAATGCAAGCTGATCGTCCTCCTGATCGACGAACGTCCCGAGGAAGTAACGGATATGCAGCGTTCCATCAACGGTGAAGTGGTCTACTCCACCTTTGACAAAACACCGGAAAACCACGTTCGCATAACGGAACTTGTTCTGGAAAGGGCGATGCGCCTTGTCGAACTCGGACAGGATGTCATTATACTTATGGATTCGATCACGCGTATGTCGCGCGCTTACAATCTCACCATTAATCCTACGGGCCGGACATTATCCGGAGGACTTGATCCGGGCGCTCTTTACGGACCGAAGCGCTTTTTCGGAGCCGCGCGAAACATCGAGGACGGAGGAAGTCTGACCATTATTGCAACGTCCCTGATCGAGACGGGATCCAGAATGGACGAAGTCATTTTCGAAGAGTTTAAGGGAACCGGCAACATGGAAGTCTGCCTTGACAGGAAGCTTTCCGAGAAGCGCATTTTCCCGGCTATCGACATCATCAAATCCGGTACGCGCCGTGAGGAGCTTCTGCTTTCTACCGTGGAGCTTGATGCCGTCTGGACAATCCGCAAGGCGTTCAGCCAGCTGGATACGGCCGCGGTTACCGAGATGATTATCAGTCTGCTGATGAAGACAAACTCGAACAATCAATTTGTTCAGTCGGTTAACGTATCTTTTAACGACAAAGCAACCTTTGATGCCATGAGGGGAACGAGACTTCCGGGCACGCAGAATCAAGGGCAAAGCGGCGGCGGAAACGGAAAATAATCGTTGACAATCAGCCCAGGCTTGTAGTAGCATACTTTGTGCACATATATCCGGTTTGGCATACGTGTGAGAGTGCTTTGGCACAGTAAATACGCGCCGACCTTTTGATGAGAGGTGAAATTATGAAAGACGGTATCCATCCCAAGACACAGAAAGCAATTGTAAAGTGCGCCTGCGGCGAGACATTCGAAACGACATCTACGAAGAACACTCTTCACGTAGACATCTGCTCCAAGTGCCACCCGTTTTACACCGGCAAGCAGAAGCTTGTAAGCGCCGGCGGACGTGTTGATAAGTTCAAGAAGAGAATGGACAACAAGTAAGTCCGGTACCCATTCAAACGAACGACGAAAGAGAGATGTTCACACATCTCTCTTTTTCTTTTCGTAAAAAGAATGATAGAATAGAGTTCAAGCTTTTTTTGGATAAGGGGAAATCAAATGACTGAAAATACGAATATCTCCGTTGATAACAAACCCGGGACGGCCGGGATCGAAAACGGTGCGCGCACCGTTAAGGCCGCTCTGGTCAAGAATAAAAAAACATCGATCGGCGGGCAGGCCCTGATTGAAGGACTTATGATGGTTGGCCCCACACGCACCGCCATGGCCATCCGCAAAGCGGACGGTTCCATCCTCGTCGAAGAGATTCCGCGCGGACAGAAGACGATCTTTTTCGACAAAGTACCGTTTTTTAGAGGCGCGATCCGACTCTTCAGACAACTCGTAACGGGAACGGGAGCACTTATGAAATCGGCCGATTTCTCGGAAGACGCCGCCGCAACTGCAAGTGCCGGCGAGAAGAAGATTCCCGAACCGATCGCCGAAGCGACCGTGATCGGGCAGCCGGTTCCTTCCAATGCAGAGCCGACCCCTGAACAGACAACCGAACAGATTGCCGAAGAGCTTGCCGTAGAGATCGCTGCAGAGCCCGCCGGAGAGGAAGCCGAACAGCTTCATAAGATCGCCGATGAGGCGCGAAGTGCCGCGGAGCCTTCGGAAGTCAAAGAAAAGACGAGCCGCATGGACTCGTTTATCGAGAAGAACATGAACGTCATGATCGTCATCTCGGCGATTTTGGGAATCATGTTCAGTGTTGTTCTGTTTATTATCCTCCCGCGTTTTATCGTCGATCTCATTTCGAAATGGATACCGGCGAGTCAGTCCAATACCGTCGGAATGAATCTTATCCTGAATCTGATCGAAGGTGTACTGAGAATCGCCATCTTCATCGGATATCTGGTACTCACATCGAAAATGAAAGACATCGCTCGTGTCTGGATGTATCACGGCGCCGAACACAAGACCATCGCGTGCTATGAGGCGGGAGAACCTCTTACCGTCGAGAATATCAGGAAGTACAGCCGCTTTCATCCGCGCTGCGGAACGGCCTTTCTCTTTGTTGTTGTGATCGTATCCATATTGGTTTTCTGTGTGGTCGGCGTCTTTATCGGCGTCAATATCTGGTGGCTCAATATGCTGATACGTCTGGCACTTGTTCCGCTCGTTGCCGGAATTGCATACGAAATCATACATTTTACCGGCAAACACGATACGAATCCGGTCTGCCGTTCTGTCTCGAAGCCCGGCATGTGGCTGCAGCGCTTTACAACCCGCGAACCGGATGACAGTATGCTCGAAGTCGCGATCGCGGCAATGGAGGCCGTCCTTCCCGAGAATAAGGACGAGGATAACTGGTGACGTTTTCCGAATGGGTAAACGAGACGGCAAAGCGGCTTCCGTGCGACGATCCAGGATCGTCCAAACGGGAGCTTTTCCGGCTGCTTACCGGGATTACGGGGAAAAACAGGGCCTACTTAATCGCGCACGGACCGGATGATCTTGAATCGGTTCTTTCCGCAGACGAACGTATACGGTTCGAAAAGGCGCTCTCAAGACGCGCACGGAACGAACCGATCCAGTACATTTTCGGGAAAGAAAACTTCTGGGGCCGTGATTTTCTCACAGGTCCCGGCGTACTGATTCCGAGACCGGACAGCGAACTTCTCATCGAAACGGCACTTGCCGCCCTGGGCGGTTATGCGATGCCGCAGGATCGGATGATCATGGGGGACTCTTCGCCGTACACGCTTCCCGTCGGAGGTGACGGCGTACTCAGGTTCATGGATCTCTGTACGGGTACAGGCTGCCTTGGCATTACTTTTGCACTTGAGGCGGCAGCGCGCGGCATTCCGGTAAGCGGAATCCTGACGGAGGTGTCTCCCGATGCGGCGCAGTACGCTCTGAAGAACATATCGGGATTGCAGGCCGGCTCGCTGCTTCAATTGTGTATGTGTGATTTGTTTCCCGAACACGCGGAGCTTGCGGATATCTGGCCGGAACAGAAAGCAGATATGATTCTTGCCAATCCCCCGTATATTCCGTCGGACGACATGAAGGATCTTGTACCCGACGTGTCCCTGTATGAGCCGCACCTTGCATTGGACGGCGGCCGAGACGGTCTTGATTTCTACCGCCGGATATTGCGGGAAGCGAAAAGCATATTGGCGCCGGGGGGAATCCTTTTTTTCGAGCACGGATATGACCAGGGGGAGAGCGTTCCCGGACTATGCCGGGAATTCGGATATACGGATATTAAGAGCTTCAAGGATTACGGTGGTCTGCCGCGGGTGACCGCTGCTTTGTTATAATCCGGGTAAGTGCGGAGAGGAGTCCTGATATGGCCGGTATGTTTTTTCTTTATCCATTCGAGCCGGGAGATGTCGTTACTTTGAAAAAAGCACATCCATGCGGAGGCCGCGAATGGAACATCCTGAGGGTCGGATCCGATATTACTCTTGTCTGCGTGAAGTGCGGACGTATGATGATTCTGCCTCGCCGCACGCTCGAGAAGGCATGTGTTCAGGTTGACACCTCCGCAAGACAGAAATGAGATCCTGTGGTATCATATGGGTTATGTACTTGTATGAATAAGGGGGCGATCTCGTGTCCAAAAGCGATTCTCACAATAAAGAAAATGATGCCCAAAATACTCCCGATCCCGAAGCCGGCCGCGCCGTAATTGTAAAGTTTGCGGACTGGACAGCCGCGTTGTCGGGAAGCGAGCTGGTGGAATGGAATCGCCTTCCCGATATAGGTCTGTACATGGATCAGGTACTGACACTGATGGACCGTCAGCTGGCCTTTTACCGGCGTGGAGACGATGACCGTCTTCTTACACAGCCGATGATCAATAACTATACCAAGGACGGGCTTCTGCCCCGCGCCTCCGACAAGAAATACACACAGGGTCATCTGGCTCTTCTTTCCGTACTCTGCTCTCTGAAGCCGGTTCTCTCGATCTCGGATCTATCGGTTCTCCTCAAGAATACACAGCTCGATGCTGATGAAAGAAAGATCTACGAGTTCTTTCTGAAGGCCCAGAGCGATTCGATCGACAGTGTCAGAAAGGACCTGACCCCGGAAATCGACGGACTTCTGAATGCCGCAGCCGATGACGGATTGACGGCCGACTCATATAAGCACGAGATGGCCCTAATGGCTCTGCGTATGGCCGTCGAGGCGAGAGTTCGTATCATGATGACCCAGAAGATTCTCGATCTGATCGCCGCAGAAGAGAAGAAGTAAGCATTTCGTTTTTATACGATGAGAAAAAGACCCTTCCGGATCACATCCGGATCTGATTTCTGCCAAAATGACAAAGGATAAGCAAATGAAATTCTCCGGGAAGATCCCTGGAGGATTTTTTTTGCCACAAGAAGTTCTGTATCTAAACGATGTCAATCCGCAATATTTTCTTTCTCAATACATATCAGTATTGACAGCATAATCTCTTCATGTCATTATATTAAAAATGAACACTATGTCATTATAAATTCGGAGGTGATGACCATGCCAAAAGTAAAGGAGGAATATTTTGAAATCAAGCGACGAAAGATTCTGGATGCAGCTTTTCGCGTTGCTATGAGAAAACCGATGCACGAGGTTTCGATGCGCGATATTATTACCGAAAGCGGCTACAGCCAGGGCGGTATATACCGATACTTCCGAAATTTGGATGAAGTGCTGATTGAGTTGATCAATTCCCGATATGTCTCCTGTCAGGTGAGCGGGAAAGCAGATCAGATTCTTGCCGGACAAGACTGTCCCGAGGTAAAGATCGGAAGATTATTTGCATTGTGGAAGACAGCTTTTCTGGACAATCTTGTTGGTGTCGGGAAGATTTACAACGAGATGACTCCCTTATATGCGAATGATCCGGAACGGCTCGACATGTTTCTTTCCAAGAGTATCCTGACAAAAGAACAGATGATTTTTCAAGAGAAGAGTTTCTCCTATATTTTCGGAAAGATCCATGACGGTTATTTCCGGCCCAAGCTGCCGCCGGACGAGATCGTCAGGCTTCTGATTGTAAGCCTTGACGGTATCACACGGGACTTGATTCTGACGAAGCATTACAAGATGAACAGCAATATTCCGATTCTTGATGACATTGACGGATTTTCTATGATGTATAGCCTCTGCGTAAGCTTTGTACTGCTTCTCGGAGGCAACGAAACATATATAAAAAAGGAGATTTTTTCAGATGCAAACAACAACGGATAAAATAGAAGTAGAGCCTTTTTCACTGACGCAGATTATTTTGTATCACTTATTGCCGGGAATACCGATCCTGTTTTTTGCCGTCCTTTTTGCACATCCAACGTTCGGGTTCGGCTTGCCGATCTTCTTGTCCCTGATGCTGGCGATTCTTTTCGGATTGATTCCGACGGAGATGGGTATACTGTTTTTCACAGCAAAGCGGCAGGGAAAGAAGATCAGGGAACTCATTTCTTTTCGCGAAAAAATGCCGGTACTTAAAACAGTCCTTTGGGCACTGCCCTGTATTCTCTTTGCTTTGGCCGTTTTTATTTTTCTGGCCAAAATTGAGCATCCGATCTGGACGATATTCAATTGGGTACCGGAATGGTTCCGAATCGATCGGTTTGACGCAGGAACGGTAGAGAGAAGCCTGATGATCGTAACGATTGTCCTGAATCTGCTTCTTAACGGCATCTTGGGACCCTTGGTGGAGGAACTTTATTTTCGCGGATTCCTGCTGCCGCGCATGGGAAAACTCGGTAAAGCGGCTCCTCTTGTGAATACCGTATTATTCTCGCTCTATCATTTCTTTACTCCATGGGAAAACATTACGCGGATCATTGCCATGATTCCCTACATCTATGTCGTATGGTATAAGAAGAACATTCGTATCGGGATAGTTGTTCATTGTACAATGAACGTGCTGAGCGGGATCAGCATGATTGTGGCCGTGATGCAGATCTGACGCGGAATAGAGCGGGCAGGCCAGGCGGGTCTATCGTCATACGTATCTAACAAATAAATGCTCCCCCTTCAGTCTCAGACGATTTGTTTTCGTCTGTCAACTTCAGGGGGAGCATATTACATATCCGGAAGAACCTTTCGGATCTAAAGAGATCTGTGAATTACTTGCTGGCTTCTTCAACCGAAACGGCGACTGCGACGGTAGCGCCGACCATGGGGTTGTTGCCCATGCCCAGGAAGCCCATCATCTCAACGTGTGCGGGAACCGAAGAAGATCCTGCAAACTGTGCGTCGGAGTGCATACGGCCCATTGTATCGGTCATGCCGTACGAAGCGGGACCCGCACCCATATTGTCAGGGTGAAGAGTACGGCCTGTACCGCCGCCGGAAGCAACGGAGAAATACTTCTTGCCGAGATTCCAGCATTCCTTCTTGTACGTGCCGGCTACCGGGTGCTGAAAACGTGTCGGGTTTGTCGAGTTGCCTGTGATGGAAACGTCAACGCCTTCCATGTGCATGATGGCGACGCCTTCACGGACATCGTCGGCACCGTAGCAGCGAACCTTGGCACGGGGACCGTCAGAATAAGGTGTCTCTTTAACAACGGCAACCTTACCGGTAGCATAATCAAACTTAGTCTGGACATAGGTGAAGCCGTTGATACGCGAAATGATAAAAGCGGCGTCTTTTCCGAGACCGTTCAGAATGCAGCGGAGAGGCTCCTTGCGGACACGGTTGGCAGACTGTGCGATCTGGATTGCGCCTTCGGCAGCCGCGAAAGATTCGTGACCGGCCAGGAAAGCGAAGCACTTTGTCTCCTCGCGAAGCAGCATGGCGGCCAGATTGCCGTGGCCGATACCGACCTTACGGTCGTCCGCAACGGAACCGGGGATACAGAAGGCCTGAAGGCCGATGCCGATTGCTTCGGCTGCGTCGGCCGCTTTGGTACAGCCTTTCTTGATGGCGATGGCGGCGCCGACAACATAAGCCCAAGCAGCGTTCTCAAACGCGATCGGCTGAGTGTCCTTGCAAATCTTATAAGGATCGATTCCCTTGGCATCGCAGATAGCTTTTGCCTCCTCGATCGAGGAAATACCGTACTCCGTAAGAGCGGCATTGATCTGGGAAATTCTTCTGTCATAACTTTCAAAAAGTGCCATGATATTATCTCCTTCCTCGCTCTTATTCTTTTCTGGGGTCAACGTAACGGGCAGCGCCTGCAAAGCGGCCGTATGTGCCGATGTTCTTGTTGTAGGCTTCGGTTGCGTCAACGCCCTTCTTGATCTGATCGACCATCGGCCCGATCTTCAGGAACTGGTAACCGATGATCTGATCGTCCGTGTCAAGAGCGAGCTTCAGGATGTATCCTTCGGTCAGCTCAAGGTAGCGGGGACCCTTGTCGAGTGTGGAGAAGATGGTTCCGACCTGGGAACGAAGGCCCTTGCCGAGATCTTCGAGAGAAGAACCGACCGGAAGACCGCCCTCAGAGAAAGCGGACTGTGTACGGCCATAGACAATCTGAAGGAAGAGCTCGCGCATTGCCGTGTTGATGGCGTCGCAGACGAGGTCTGTGTTCAGGGCTTCGAGAATGGTCTTGCCGGGGAGGATTTCTCCTGCCATAGCAGCGGAATGTGTCATGCCGGTGCAGCCGATCGTCTCGATCAGTGCTTCCTGAATGATACCCTCTTTAACGTTGAGAGACAGCTTGCAGGCTCCCTGCTGAGGAGCGCACCAGCCGATGCCGTGCGTGAATCCGGAAATATCGGAGATCTCCTTGGACTGGACCCATTTTCCCTCTTCGGGAATCGGAGCCGATCCGTGGTTAGGCCCCTTTGCGATACAAGTCATTTCTTCAACTTCATGTGTCTTTAGCATGTATGTATCCCCTTTCAAAATGATAACAATGTACTGATATGTCCTTCGGGAATAGCCTCGGGACAGTTACGCCGCATTTAATTATAGCAAAATCAGATGAATATACCAGACGTTATTTTCTTCAATCTTCTTTGACAGGAAAGCGCATGATATAATCAATACGTGCACATAACGTGCCCGTTTTACGTGAAATAAAAGTCATTTCGGAAAAGGAACAGGAAAACACTATGGAAATTATGGACGACCGGCTCAAAGAGATCAGGGACAGATACGATGAAATCTTATCGTCGCTGTCGGATCCTCAAATAATCGGCGATCAGCCCCGATACCAGAAGCTGAGCCGTGAGCTCGGTGAAATTGAGCCTTTGATCAGCGATTATGGCCGTCTTGTCGACTTAAGGAATGAACTTGCCGACGTTCGGCATGTTTTCCGTACGACGGAAGAGGAAGATATCCGTGAGATGGCCAGGGAGGAGCTCGTACATCTTGAAACGACGGTTCTTTCCCTGGAGCAGGATATGGCCGAGAAGCTGACGCCCAAAGATCCGAATGACAACCGGTCGGTTATCGTCGAAATCCGTGCCGGTGCCGGAGGCGAGGAAGCGGCTCTCTTTGTCGGCGTCCTCTATCGGATGTACGGCGCATATGCGCAGTCCAAGGGCTGGCGTACCGAATATATCGACAGCAACGAGACGGAGATCGGCGGTTATAAAGAAATTGTCTTCTCGATCGAAGGCAAGGGGGCCTTCAGCAAATTCAAATATGAGAGCGGCGTTCACCGCGTACAGCGTGTTCCGGTTACGGAATCCGGCGGACGCGTCCATACTTCGACCGTGACGGTTGCCGTATTGCCGGAGGCTGATCCGGTCGAAGTCGATATTAATCCGAACGATCTTAAAATTGATACTTTTCGCGCATCGGGCGCGGGCGGACAGCACGTCAACCGTACGGAATCGGCGATCCGTATCACGCATCTTCCCACCGGGCTCATCGCACAATGTCAGGATGAGCGAAGCCAGTATAAGAATAAGGATAAGGCGATGGCCGTCCTGATGAGCCGGCTGATGGAGCGCGAGACCGCTTTGCACGACGGTGCGATTGCCAGAGAGCGCAAATCGCAGGTCGGAACGGGCGACCGTAGCGAGCGGATAAGGACATACAATTACCACCAGGGCCGCGTTACGGATCACCGGATCGGCCTGACACTTTATCGCCTCGACGAGATTCTTGCCGGCGATATTGACGAAATTGTTATGGCACTTACGATTGCCGACCGCAAAAACACACTCGGTTCCGGTGCCGGGGAGGCCGAAGAATGAGAAAATCAGGGATCAGTCCGTGCGTGCCGGCAGGCGTGACGCTGACGGTGAAGCCCGTAAAAGATGAGGATTATATTTTCCCGGCATCTCTTCTGGCATCCGGCGAGCTGGTCGCTTTTCCGACCGAGACGGTTTATGGCCTCGGAGCCGATGCGACGGACGAATTGGCCGTCGCCCGCATTTTCAAGGCGAAGGGGCGTCCGTCGGATAATCCACTGATTGTCCATGTGTCGCAGATCTCGGACATACCGCCGCTTGTGAAAGAGATAAGTCCGATTGCGGAAGCTTTGATGAAGGCCTTCATGCCCGGACCGATCACGCTTGTCATGAATAAGAGCGACCGGATTCCCGATCTTGTCAGCGCGGGACTTTCGACGGTCGGAATTCGCGTGCCGTCACACCCCGTGGCGCAAAAGCTTATCCGATTGGCAAAAGTACCGGTGGCCGCACCGTCCGCCAACCTTTCCGGAAGCCCGTCTCCTACGAGGGCCTCACACGTGGAGAAGGATCTGAAAGGCAGAATTCCGTGCATCGTGGACGGCGGACCGTGCGAGGTTGGACTGGAGTCCACGGTGGTAGACGTGACCGGCAGCTGGCCTGTCATACTGCGGCCGGGTGCCGTTACGATGTCGATGCTCGAGACGGCGCTCCAAAAGGCAGACTTTTCGCTTCCCGATAAACCTATGGTGGCGCACGAGCATGCCGAAGCGGGGGAAACACCCCGCGCCCCCGGTATGAAGTACCGCCATTACGCGCCGAAGGATCCGCTTGAGATTGTGATGCCGCAGCAAAACGGCACACGGGATACCGTGTTTCTTGCGGCCGCGCGTGACGCACTTGCCCGCTTTCAGAACATCGGCATTTTCTGCGGGGACGGCGAGCGGGAGTATTTGCGGAATAAACTCACTGATGAAGAGCTCCTGCATACTCGTTTCTACGGTTTCGGTGAGAATATGGATATAAAAGCGGCTGCGCGCGACCTGTTCGACGGGATCCGCACACTGGACAATTCGGAGGCGGAGTATATTCTGGCCGCGGGTTTCTCGGGAACCGGACTTGAACGCGCCTATATGAACCGTCTCGAAAAGGCGGCCGGCGAGAAAAAGGAACTGGATCCGGCCGGCATGCTTCCCGAACCCGTTGAAAAGAAGATTCTTTTTGTCTGTACCGGGAATACCTGCAGAAGTCCAATGGCAGAAGCGATCTTCCGCGAAATGATTGGTTCTCGCAAGCCGTTATGCGAGAGGAACAGTCCTTTTTCTGACGTCCGCATAATAGTTTCCTCTGCGGGAATTTTTGCGGATAACGGCAATCCGGCCTCGCCCTATGCGGCAGAGGCGGTCCGTGAGCTGTACCATGCCGATCTTGACGCACACAGATCCAGAAAGGCGACAGAGGAGCTTCTTAAGGAGCAGGATCTGATATTTGCCGTTACCGGAGAGCATGCGAATTTGCTCCGGAGATTCGTGCCGTCTGTTGCGGACCGTGTGTATTCTTTTTCCGAGTATCTCGAAAAGAAGCAGTCCGCAGTCCCGGCCGGCAGCGGAAAAGGGCAGATTCCGGATGTTTCCGATCCGTTCGGTCAGAACAAAGACATATACAGGAGGACGGCGGAGCAGATTCACGGGGTGCTGGAAGCGGCATGGCCTTTTATTCTGTCGGATCTCGGCATCATCGAAGTTTCGGGAAAGTAAAATTTCCGATTTTGCATATATCATATAGCAAATAGAAGATCCGGAGATTATTATGGTGTTAGTAAAGGGTCCCGGCACGAATCGGAGCCCCGGATCCTGATAACAGTCCAGAGAGAGAGAGAACGAGCGCCTTGCGGCAGCAGGAACGTGCCGTGCGGAGAACGGAGCGATTGACAATATGCCGTGAAGAGGTTCCTGGGTATCGAATGATCCTTATGGTTATGACTACATACTTGACGGGTGAGTTTTCGTGTGCTATCCTTTTTCAAGCTGCACAAGGATGCGGCAGTTTTAGATAGTAATCCTCGCTCTCGAATTCTTTGAGAGCCGTTTAGTCCAGGAGGAGGTGAATTTTTAGATGGCAAACAAGTATGAATTAATCGTTGTTTTGAGCCCCGCCCTCGGTGAAGAAGGTTATGCTTCTACTACTGCGGTGATTAAGACCAAGATCGAGTCCGGTGCTACAATCGAAGCAACCGAGACGATCGGCGTCCGGCGTCTGGCTTATGAGATCAATGACCAGAAGGATGGTTATTACCTTCAGTTCAACTTCACATCAGAACCGGATTTCCCCAAAGAAATCGAGCGTGTTCTGAAGATTACCGAAGGCGTATTGCGATTCCTCGTTATCCGTATTGACGCGTAATCACGAAAGGGAAGTGTAAGTATGAACAAAGTCATTCTTGTCGGAAGATTAGTCAAGGACCCCGAAGTCAAGACAACACAGAGCCAGATTTCTGTATGCAGCTTCACCATAGCTGTGGATCGGAAATTCAAGGCGGCGAACGGCGAGCGGCAGTCGGATTTTATATCCTGCGTCGCATGGCGTCAGCAGGCCGAGCTTCTTGGGAAGTATTTCCAGAAGGGTTCGCGTGTCGGTATCATCGGCAATCTCCAATCGAGATCGTATGATGATGCGAATGGTAAGAAAGTGTATGTCACAGAGGTTATCGTGGACGAGATCGAGTTCGTGGAATCCAAGCGCGAAGGCTCAGCAGCCCCGGCGTATGAAGGTGCACGTGCTGTTTCTTCTTCCAATCCGCCTCCGGCACCTTCGGTTGACAACGGTTTTTATCCTGCCATGGATGACGATACGACACTCCCGTTTGATTTATGATTGATTTCACACGTTAAGTGTGCCCGTACCTTGTGAACGGTGCGGATTATTTCGAAAGGAGACTAAACACATGGCTGAAAATAGAGGCCCTCGCACGGGCGGCCGTGATTTCGGCGGCGATCGCGAAGGCGGACGCGGCGGAATGAGACCGAGACGTACACGTCGGAAAGTATGCGCTTTTTGTGCCGATAAAGTGGAAGTGATTGACTATAAGGATGTCGCCAAGCTTCGTAAGTTTACGTCTGAGCGCGGTAAGATTTTACCGAAGCGTATGACCGGCAACTGTGCAAGACACCAGAGAGAGTTGACCATTGCAATCAAGCGTGCGAGACATATCGCACTTCTTCCGTACGCAGTGGACTGACCTTAAGGTTCGCAGCAAAGACAAAATGCAGAGCGTATTCATTGCGTAACCTGTGAACAGAGTTTATAATTATTAGGCATCTTCCGCTTTTTTCGGAAGATGCCTGATTTTTTATACCGACTGATGAAGGAGGATGGTGTGCGGGTATATTTCCGTGCACCGGATGAAGATGAAAGTAATACTGCTGACAGATGTAAAAGGCCTCGGGAAAGCGGATGACGTTCTTGAGGTGAGCGACGGATATGCAAGGAATCTTCTTTTCAAGAAGAATCTTGCGCTTGAAGCCACGCCGGCCAATATGAATACGATCAGACTTCGCAAAGGTTCTCAGGCGGAGAAGGCCAGGAAAGAGCTTCTGGATGCGAAAGAGACTGCGGGTAAGCTCGACGGGCGCAGAATAACTGTTGAGATGAAAGCGGGAGACGGAGGCCGTCTTTACGGTGCCGTTACAGCCATGGATATCGCAGCAGCGCTCGATAAGCAGGGCTTCAAGATTGACAAGAAGCATATCGTAATCAAGAACCCGATCAAAGCGGTCGGATCGTTTGAAGTTGTACTCAAGCTTCATCCGGAAGTTTCGATAAATATCACGGTGGATGTTAAGGCTCTGGCCTGACATTTTCTGTATCAGTTGGAGGAAAAATGGCAAAGGCACCCGCAAATATAACGGCAGGCAGGCTTCCGCCGCAGAATAATCATGCGGAACAGGCGGTTCTTTGCTGTTGTCTCGACAGCGAAACGGCTTTAACGGTTGTAACGTCGATTCTTGAACCAGACGATTTCTACCGGCCGGATCACAAGCTGATTTTCAGCGCCATTATGGAGCTTCTGTCGATTCGTTCCGCGGTTGATATCATAACGGTATCGGACTTGCTTGCGAAGAAAGGACAGCTCGATACGGTCGGCGGTACCGCCTACATCAGCCAGCTGTCGGACATTGCCGTTATCCGGTCCAATGCGGCCGAGTATGCCGCGATTATCCGCCAGAAATCCATGTTGCGGAAGCTGATCCAGTCGCTCGACGAAGTTATGAAGCTGTCCTATGACGGGGTTGAGGAAGCCAATAACCTTGTGGATGTGGCGATCGAAAGACTGTCGAATTTACGGGAGAACCCGACCGGCGGCGGATTCGAGTCGGTTCATGATATTCTGAAGAGAACTCTTCAGGAGATCGTAGATATCAGCAAGGGCAAGAAGGAGCGGCGTGCGGTTCGCACCGGATTCCCGCTTCTCGATCAGGCGATCGGCGGCTTGCGCCCTGGATCCCTGATCATCGTAGCCGCACGTCCGGCTATGGGTAAATCTGCTTTCGTTATCAATATCGCCACCAATACGGCGATCAGCTACAATACACACGTCGCTCTATTCAGTCTTGAAATGTCCAAGGCTGAAATCGGCAACCGTATTCTCGCTTCCAAATCGGCCGTCAGCACACATGCTCTTCAGAACGCCGATATCAAGGAGAACGACTGGGCTCAAATCAGCACGGCGATGTCTCTTTTATCTCCGGCACCTTTCTATATAGACGACCGTTCCGGCATCAATACGATCGAGATGATGGCAAAGTGCCGGCAGCTCAAGAACGAGAATAAGCTTGACCTGATCATTATCGATTATCTGCAGCTTATGAATTCGGCGGGAAGCCGGAGCAGCGGCAACCGGCAGCAGGAGATTTCTGAGATTTCCCGTTCCCTAAAGATTATGGCCAAGGAGCTTGATGTTCCGGTTATCGCCCTTTCACAGCTGTCGAGAGGCGCCGAATACAGAGAAGACCGTCGTCCGCTTCTGGCCGATCTTCGTGACTCGGGTGCCATCGAGCAGGACGCCGATATGGTTATGTTTATTTATCGTGACAAGTATTACGAGACGACGGGGGAGAAACCCGAAGTTGAGGATGCCGAAATTATCATCGCCAAGAATCGCCAGGGAGCCACAAAGACGGTCATGGTGAAGTGGTGGGCCAAGAGAACTCTTTTCTTTGAGGAGGACAAACTTGGGGCACCGCAGGAGAGCCAGATTCCTGCCGCGCATTCGAATAAATCCGCGAGCCAGGCACCGGGCGGATCGACTGGATATGCCGAGAACCCGCCTCCGGAGATGCCTCCGGAGATGCCTCCGGAGATGTACGCCGGAAGCATGCCTCCGGATTATGAACCGGATACGGCTCAATATGAGAGCGATGAACCCCCGGAGGATGAAGTATTCTGATGACCCTATTGTCCACATGTCGGGATTACTGCGAGAATCATCGCCTTCTTTCCTGCAAGACTATTCTTGTCGGGGTTTCCGGCGGCGCGGATTCCATGTGCCTTCTGGACATTCTCGATTCGATGGCGCGCGGGCGGACAGAAGATCCGAAGAAGAACCCGTTCCCCGGAATCGTCGCGGTTCATGTTCATCACGGCCTTCGCGGCGAGGCGGATGCAGACGAAGAATTGGTCAGAGTCTATTGCGCGAAAAAGAACATACCGTTTGTTGCCGGCAGGTTCGATATCAGAAAGCTCGCAGACGAAAAGAAAATGAGTCTTGAGGAAGCGGGCCGGGACCGCCGGTATGCTTTTTTTAACGAAATTGCCGGAAAATACGGCGGTGAGAGCGGTTCGGTCCGGATTGCCGTGGCGCATCACCGCGAGGATCAGGGCGAAACGATCCTGATGAACCTCTTCAGAGGTGCCGGTCCCGACGGACTGACCGGTATGCAGCCGCTCTCCTCCAATATTATCCGGCCACTTCTTTTCGCGTCAAAAAAAGACATTCTCGATTATATGGAAGAAAACGGGATAACGTATGCCGAAGATCTTTCCAACCGGGACAATACATATTCCCGGAATCAATGGAGAAACCGCGTTTTCCCGATCCTCGAAGAAGTGTGCGGAAAGGATCCTGTGACACCGCTCCTTAGAACGGCGGATCTTTTTCGCGAGGATCAGGAGTATTTCGCGGCTGTGATCGATGATCTTAAATCACGCTTCAGGAAAGATGTGATGAGCGGACTTTACGGACTGCCGGTGAGCCTTCTCATGGATACGCCGAGGTCCGTGTCTTCAAGACTTGTAAGGCGTATGTATACCGATGCGTTCGGTGCCGGAACCGATCTGGAATCCGTTCATGTTTCGGCGATTCTGGGGCTGGCCTCAGGCGGTGAGGGCGGCCGGGAACTTTCGCTTCCTCACGGGAGACGATGCCTGTTATCGGGCGGTTATCTCTATTTTTACGGGCAAGACGTATGCGGCGATGCCGTGTCCGGCCTGTCCCCGGGAGACCTTCTGCTGACACATGACGCGTCTGTCGAAATCCCGATCGAGCCGCCGGCGCCGCGTGCGATAACGATTATGTCGATTCCGCAAACTTCTTTTGAACTGGAAACAATCGTCGTTGAGAATCCGGAACAGGTAGTTTATAATAATCGGACATGGTATTGCACAAAGAGCATTTTGCCGGGTGCAGTATTGCGGACAAGGCGGTCGGGAGACGTTTTTACACGGGCCGGATCCCTTGGAGGCAAGCCTTTGCGCAGGATACTGACGGACCGAAAGATCCCCGGATTCCTGCGGGACCGCCTGCTGATTGCCGCAGCTGGAAGCAGGGTACTGTGGATTCCCGGACTGTCACACGGCGCGGGATTTGTAGACGGCGCATCCCGTCACAAGTTTAACGAGTCGTTGGGCGTCGGTCCGGATCAAATTGCATATCCGAACGACATACTATACAGAATTCGAATACAAGACAGAAACGAGGAGGAGCACTAGATGGCTCATTACGTAAAAGAAGTTCTGATTTCGCGCGAGGAGATTGACAGGATGGTAACCGGTCTTGCCGATCGGATCACAAAGGATTATCAGGGCAGGGAAGTGGTGATGGTCGGGATCCTGAAGGGTTCCTTCATCTTCATGTCGGATCTCGTCCGCAAGATCGATCTTCCCATGGTGATTGATTTTATGTCCGTATCAAGCTATTACGGCGGTACAAAGAGCTCGGGTGTCGTTAAGATTGTCAAGGATCTTGACAACGATATCGAGGGCAAGCATGTCATTATCGTCGAGGATATCGTTGACTCGGGTCTTACTCTCGGACATTTGAAAGAAATGCTGCTCACCAGAAATCCGGCGAGTCTTGCCGTCTGCGCCGCGTTTGACAAGCCAGACAGACGCAAAGTTGATATTGCCGCAGAATACACGGGAAGTCAGATCCCGGATGAGTTTATAATAGGTTACGGCCTGGATTACGACGGAAAATACCGGAATTTACCGGACGTATGTATTCTGGCGTTTGATGGAGGTAATGAATGAATCAGACAACCCCTAAAAAATTCGGCGGAGCACCCTTTTATCTCCTGCTGCTACTGATTATACTGGGTGCCACGTATTTTCTTTTTAATCAGGACAACGCTGCGAAGAAAGACTCTCTCTCCGAGGTACTTACGTATATCGAGTCAGGGACCAACAATCCGAAGGATGTATCGCTTGACGGCTATACGCTCAAATTCAACTACGAGACCGAGAACGGCACAATCGTGAATGTCAGCAAGGAGGTTCCGCCCTTTTCGGAGGATACCGTCTTTCAGATTCTGCGGGAAGCCGATAAAGCCGGAAAAATCGACGGGTTTGATTATGCGGAGCCGGCCGATTACAGTACGATCTTAAGCGTGGTTACCATTGTCATCATGGTAGCGGCAATGGGCTTCTTCCTGTGGTTCTCTTTCTCGAGAGCACAGGGCGACGGAAAGAGCGCGATGAGCTTCGGCAGAAGCAAGGCGAAGCTTAACGATCCGAGCAAGAACAAGATCACTTTTGGCGATGTTGCGGGTGCCGACGAAGAGAAGGAAGAACTCCAGGAAGTCGTAGATTTCCTGAAGAACCCGAAGAAGTATTCCGAGCTCGGTGCCAAGATTCCGAGAGGTATTCTCCTGTTCGGAGCTCCCGGTACAGGCAAGACTCTTTTGGCGAAAGCGGTAGCGGGCGAGGCGGGCGTTCCGTTCTTCTCGATCTCCGGTTCCGATTTCGTGGAAATGTTCGTCGGTGTCGGCGCAAGCCGTGTCCGCGACCTTTTTGAGAACGCGAAAAAGAATGCTCCCTGCATTATCTTCATCGATGAAATCGATGCCGTAGGACGTCACCGCGGTGCGGGCTTAGGCGGCGGTCATGATGAGCGCGAACAGACCTTAAATCAGCTTCTCGTCGAGATGGACGGTTTCGGACCGAATGAAGGCGTCATTGTCATCGCGGCTACCAACCGTATGGATATTCTTGATCCGGCACTCCTGAGACCCGGCCGTTTTGACCGCCGCGTCATCGTCATGCGCCCGGACATCAAAGGCCGCGAAGCCATTCTTAAGGTTCATGCCAAGAATAAGCCGCTTGCCGCAGATGTTGACCTGCACGAGATTGCCAAAATCACTCCCGGGTTTACCGGAGCGGATCTTGCGAACCTCCTGAACGAAGCCGCACTTCTTGCGGCCCGCCACAACAAGAAGGAAATCGTGTATCACGATATCTCCGAATCCGTTTTCAAGGTCATGCTTGGACCGGAGAAGAAGAGCCGCATTATCAGCGACAAAGAGAAGAAGCTCACCGCCTATCACGAAGCAGGCCACGCCATTGTACTTCGTACCGTATCGGATACGGATAAGGTGGAGCGCGTTTCGATCATTCCGGCCGGCACCGCGGGCGGATATACCGCTCACAAGCCGGATGAGGATGTGTATTACACGACCCGCCAGCAACTGATCAACGATATCATGATTTCACTCGGCGGCCGTGCTTCCGAAGAGATCATTCTCGGCGAGATCAGCACCGGCGCTTCGTCCGACCTGCAGAGCTGCAACGGCGTTGCCCGTGACATGATCATGAAGTACGGCATGAGCTCGACGCTTACGAACATGGTTTTCGGCAGCGACGAGGAAGTGTTTATCGGTAAAGACTACGGTCACATCAAGAATTACAGCGAGCATGTCGCTACCCTGATTGATGAAGAGGTCCTGAAGATTATCGACGATGCTTATAAGAAGGTTCTCGACATTCTCAAGACCAAAATCACGATCCTTCATGTGGTCGCGCAGGCTCTTCTTGAGAAAGAAAAGATCGAGGGACCGGAGTTTGAAGCCCTTTATATCTCCGACGGCAAGGACGCTCCCGTAACTTTTGCCTGATCCTTTGTTCCGAACAGTAAGCAAAAGGCCGGCTCATATGCTTCACAAGCATTTTGAGCCGGCCTTCTTTTTGCTTTACGGAACAGACCTGAGACAGAGTATCAGAGATTATGGGTTTCTTCGGCCTTAACCAGTTCATCCGCCATTTCGCGGATATCCTCAGGACCGAGGACAAGAATCAGATCTCCGGCGGATACAAGCTCGTCAAGGCGTGTTTTGATGTCATTCTTGTCCGCGAAGAACTCTGCATTGCCGCCCAATTCGTTTATTTTATCGGCCAGCATGGAAGAGGATATTGTGCCCGGATTGATTTCGCGGTCCGAAAAAATCTCGGCGAACAGGACGTGCTCGCAGGGGAGAAGGCTTCGGACAAAATCATCGAAAAGTACTTCCGTACGGTTGTACGTCAGCGGCTGAAAAACGACCCATGTCTTGTTGTGCGGTATATGGGATGCTGCGGCGAGTGTCGCTCGGGCAGCCGCAGGATGGTGGGCATAATCGGCAACCACGACTGCGCCTTTGTAGGTTCCCTTCACGGAGTAACGACCTTCCGCTCCGGTAAAAGAAGACAGAACTTTTGCTGCGGCTTCGGGTGTTCCGCCGTTTAAATAAGCACAGGCTATGGCGGTCAGGGAATTATAGATGTTATGATCGCCCGGAATCTTAAGTGCGATATGCGTATAGAAGTCATTGTCGATGTATACGTCAAATTCCGGATAACCGCCGGTATAGCGAATGTTGTCGGCATATACGTCGGGAGCTTCTCCCGTAAGTGCGAAGATATCGCCCTTGATGCCGGTTGTTACGATCTGCGGCATCGCGAGTCCGAGCTTTTCGCGATGAGAAGGCATCCTTCGTATCGCTTCGACCGTGTTAGCGTCAAAGGCCGGTGCGACCAGGAATCCGCCGTCCGATATTTTTTCGGAGAAAGAGGCGAATACATCGATGACCTCGGAGAGACTTGAGTAACAGTCGACATGATCGTAATCGACATTCGTGATTGCGGCTGTTGTCGAGTAGAATTTAAGAAAAGACCTCTGATACTCGCAGGCTTCGGATACCAGGAGCGCATGCGGAGTACCCATTCGCACGGTGCCTCCGAAAGCGTCAAGTTCCGCACCGAGATGAACGGTGGGATCACAGCCGGACTCGATCAGAATAAGCGACGTCATCGAGGTGGTGGTTGTTTTGCCGTGGGTGCCGGAAATATTGATCACGCGCTCGAAACCGGCGGTTATATATCCCAGAAACTGTGCACGGTCGACGGAGGGGATCTGGTGCTCCGCAGCATACAGAAGCTCCGGATTGCCCGGAAGAATCGCTGCGGTGTGTACGATCAGGTCAGGCTTGAATTCGATCAGGTTGGCGGCATTATGCCCTTCATACACGCGGATTCCTTTGCTTTCCAGATAATGCGTACGGTGGGAAAGATGCATATCGGAACCGGCCGCCCGGTATCCGAGGTGCGTGGCTATCTCGGAAAGACCACTCATACTGATGCCGCCGATACCGACGAAATATATATTTGCATTCGGGGAAAGAAAGGACAGGTCGGTTTTACCAATCCCTGAATTTGCGGCTGCTGTGCTGGAGTTTTCGGACATCGTATTGTTCTCCTTACATGTGATTGGCACGCAAAATACGCGCTCTTCTCAAAGTGTCCTCTTGATTATACTCAACGAAACGGGTTTGCACAGATAAATCCTCAACTTTGTGCATTCTATACAATCAAATTTCTTTTATTTGTCGCATAAATAGAAATTGATTTTCGATAGTACATTTCTTAATAAAACAAGAGTACAATACACCCAACGCCGTGTATATTATTGATTAATTAGCTAGCGAGCGGGTCGACACCGTGCTGACAATAAGGCGAACCGATGGAGGTATTTGAACATGCAGATTTCCGGGATTATCATTCGTAGAATTTCTTTAGAGAGCAAGATGAAAGCGATCGTTTCGATCACATTTGACAATGCGTTTGTCGTCCATGATGTGAAAGTCATTGAAGGTTCAAACGGATTGTTCATTGCGATGCCCAGCCGCAGAACGCAGGAGGGGGATTTCAAGGACATCGTTCATCCGATTAACTCCGAATTCAGAGAAGAGCTTTCGTGTGCGGTACTCGAGAAGTATCAGGCAGCGCTTGCCGATTATCTGGCCGACGAATCACATCGAGTGGATGCAAGCCATCTGGAGAAAACAGCAGCCGCAATTGATACTCTTTGAGATTTGCGTATAATTGTATGTAGAAGAGCAGTCTGTTCTTTGGCAGGTTGCTCTTTTGTTTTCAATTTTTCGGGATAAGGGAAGGCAGGTATCATGACATCAACCAAAAGGCTGCGATATGCCGGTTTCATTCTTGTAGCTGCGGCGGCGCTTCTTCTCCTGTTCTTCTGTTCCGTCAGTGTGCGGAACAGATATAAGGCATCACCCGATCATTATGCGGTTCTGGTCATTACAGAGAATACGGATGTTTTTCCCGTAACGGATTATGACGTTCTGTTCTCGAAATTGGAACTGCCGTCTTCTTATTACGCGCTCGATGCGGCAAACGGCATCGAGACGCAGACCGCCGGGATAGCCGATGCGGTAAAAGCAACCGGTTCAGAGCATGTTATTCTTCTGGCATATGGCGATGCCGCGCTGCCGGTGCTCCATGCTTCTCTCGGACAAACGGGCACAGCCGCCGTTATTCTCCTTGCTCCGACGCTGAAACAATCCGACTCTATGGAGGCTTTCGGCACGGCAAGTCCTTCCGCGCGGACCGCGGTATTCACTTTTTCATCGGCCTATTCTTCGGCACTTTACGAACGGCTGTCGGGTGAGGACACGACTCTTTTCCCGGGCTTAAGCAGCGGCGGCGTTCTTTCTTCTACGGTGTTCATTTCTCCGGATGCGTCCCGGTACATAGAGTCATGGAATCTGACGGGACATCATTCGCTTGACCGAACCGTTCTGTCCCTGCTGCCGGATGCGCAGGTCAGAGTCGGCGAGTACATAAACAATTACATTCTTCCCGAAGAAGCGAGAATCGAGTCGAATCTGAACAGCACGGCTGCGCTTTTTCAGGCATGTAGAATGATCGCTTCCGCATTCCTCTTAACGGGACTTATGCTGTTTTTTGCGTCGATCCCCAAATCGCCGCGCAAGGAGAGTCTTCCGGCAGGTACGGTGTCTCCGTTTGTACGCGAAAAGGATAACGCCGCACAATCCGTCTTTCTCAGGGCCGCAAAAGGCTCTCTTGTTCTGTCGGGTGTGTCCGGTGTCCTTGTTTCGGCCGTTGTTCTTATCCTTTACGCGAACGGCTATCCGGCGGCCTCGGTCCTTCTTTTCTTATGGCCACTGATATTCTATGCGATTGACGCTTTCTTTCATTTGCGTTTCTTTACAAGAACCGCGGCGATCAGCGGAATTCCGGCAAAGCGAATGGCCTTAAGCAGCTCGCTTATGCTGTTCTTCCTTCTCGGAAGTGCTGCGGTACGATTCATGTATACAGCCGGTCTGTCGCGGAAAAGTGGCATGCTGCCCGGCGTGTACACAGCAGGTGCCGCTCTTTTACTTTTCCTCATGGTATGGATATCGTCCGTTGCCGGGAATCAATCAAAGACAATGAATGATTCCCGTCTTGACGCGGCGCATTTTTGGCGTAAAATAATTCTGTTCCTGCCGTTCATTGCAATGATTATTATTCGATTCGCGACCGGCGCTTTCTTTGAGGCGGCCGTGTCCGTATCCATTGCCGTTATGCTCCTGTTGTGTCTGTGGATTCGAAGAATTTTTCGTCGAATCTCAGGCGAGGATTGGGGCGGAGCAATTGCGTTCACGGTTTTGTACGCAATTATCGTGATTATTTAGCGGTATTTAATGAATTCTATTGCGTGAACCATGCCGAATGGATATCATAGTAATTGTGAAAAAAACGTTACGTGCAGACATAATTCCTGCATAAATTACAAAAATTACGCACGATTGTGCCGAGTGGGAGGACATTGGTCATATGCCTTCAACAATTAAAGATGTGGCAAAAAAGGCGGGCGTCTCGATTGCAACCGTTTCCAAATTTATCAATGGCGGTAATGTGTTGGAAGAAAACCGTATGGCCATCGAAGACGCGGTTCGTGATCTGAATTATCAGGTAAATACCGTAGCCAGAGGAATGAAGACGAGAAGGAGCATGACGGTAGGCGTGCTGATTCCCAGCCTTGCCGACTATTTTGGCGTATCCATTCTCGCAACCATCGACAGCGAGCTTTTTAAGCACGGATACAGCACAATTATCTGCGACTATTCCGAACACGATCCCACAAGTGCGCAGGCTAAGCTCGAATTCCTGATGAACAAGCAGGTCGACGGCATCATTATGCAGCCGATCAATGTTAAGCCGGAGGACCTTGCAAGAGCGGAAGAGCAGAATACGCCGATTGTTTTTGTCGACGTTCAGGTGGGCGATCATATCCACGACAGCGTTATCATTAACAATAAGGATATTACCAGCCAGATCACACAGCATTTTATCAACTTCGGACACAAGAGAATCGGGCTGATCAGCGGCGCTGCCGGTGTTCTTACTACGGACGAACGTGTCGCAGGTTACCGTAAGGCGATTGAGAAGGCCGGAATTCCTTTCGAGCCGGATCTTCTGTATCTGATCAACATTTCGGAAGACTCGGGTTATGACGGCATGCGTCATTTCATGCGCCTTCTGGAACCGCCGACGGCCGTTTTCACGACCGGTCATGATTTGACAATCGGTGCGCTGATGTATATGAACGAGAAGGGAATCCGGATTCCGGAAGATATTTCCTTTGTCGGATTTGAGAATCAGACAATCGCGAGGATCTACCATCCGAAGCTTACCATCGGTGTCCAGCCGATCCGGAAGATCGGTCATACGGCTGCGTCCATGCTGATCGAGAGAATGTCCGGTGATTATGAAGGCGACGCACGTATTGTCGAGCTGAAGGCGTCGATCGATTACGGCGCTTCCGTTCAGGATCTCAACACGAAAAGGAATTGACAAGGAATAGTTTGCATGCTATTCTTGTTCGGTGACCGCGTGCGCCGGGCTTATAAATGTTGCAACGCAACTGCCTTGGAGGGTCAGCGAGACTGGTAGAACAGGAGGGAAACGATATTATGTATGCTGTAATTGTAACAGGCGGCAAGCAGTACAAAGTTACTGTCGGCGAAGAGGTTTTTATTGAGAAGCTTGAGGGTGAGGCCGGTGATGCAGTGACTTTTGACACGGTTTTGGCCGTGAGCGATGAGTCCGGTATGAAGGCAGGCGACGACGTGAAGGCTGTAAAGGTCTCCGGCGAGATTGTCAAGCAGGGTAAGGACAAGAAGATTGTTGTTTACAAGTACAAGGCTAAGAAGGGTTACCGTCGTAAGAACGGACACAGACAGCCTTATACAAGAGTTCGTATCACGGCGATCAACGCCTGATAAGAAGTAGAGAACTTTGACATGATGATTGTAGAGATTCATAAGAGTCCTTCCGGTGAGATCCTGTCGCTTATGGCAGCCGACCATGCCGGGTTTGCGGACGAGGGCGAAGATATTATCTGCGCCGCGGCTTCTACTCTTGTGTATACGGCCATAGCGTCTCTCGAGAAGCTTTGCGGCCTTGAAGACTTCTACAGGATTACTGAGGATCATGACGGTGACACCGTTCCGTTTACGGAGATTATTCTTCCGGATAAGAATCTTACCGAAGAGCAGCACAGCACTTCACAGATTATTATGAAGACGATCGAGACGGGTTTCATCCAGCTTCAGGAATCCACTGACGAAGACTACGATCGATCATTCATACAGATTAGAGAAATTATTGATGACAAGTAGGAGGTGTAAGCTATGATCAAGATGAATTTACAGCTCTTCGCACATAAGAAGGGAATGGGATCCACCAAAAATGGCCGTGATTCCGAATCCAAGCGTCTTGGTGCCAAGAAGGGCGACGGACAGGCTGTTCTTGCAGGTAACATTCTGGTCAGACAGCGCGGAACGAAGGTTCATCCGGGAACGAATGTCGGAATTGGTTCCGACGATACTCTCTTTTCGCTGATTGACGGATGTGTTAAGTACGAGCGAATCAACCGCGACAAGAAGAAGGTCAGCGTTTATCCGGCTGAGTAATTCGATCCGTTTTCGGAACAGATGAATTCCAACAAGAGGTCCGGCCCGATGATCCGTTCATTGGCTGGGCCTCTTTTATTGTTTTCCTTAAGGAGATAATCATGTTTATAGATCACGCGAAAATTTATATAAAGGCCGGTGACGGCGGCAACGGTGCGGTATCTTTCCACCGCGAGAAATATATCACGAACGGCGGCCCCGACGGCGGCGACGGCGGAAAGGGCGGCGATGTCGTTTTCTATGCGTCCGATGACATTTCGACGCTGCACAATTTCCGTTTTAAGCATAAGTTTGTCGCGGAGGACGGCGGCAAGGGACTCGCGCGCAAGATGTACGGACGCGGTGCCGAGGATCTGCGCATTCCCGTACCGGTTGGAACGATGATCTATGATAATGAGACCGGCAAATTAATCTGCGATCTTGCCGAAGACGGTCAGGAAGTAATTGTGGCAAAGGGCGGACGCGGGGGCCAGGGAAATATCCATTTCTCGAATTCGGTTCGTCAGGCGCCGAACTTTGCACGTGCGGGTATCCCCGGTGAGGAATTCAATCTGAAAATCGAACTGAAACTGATCGCGGATGTCGGGCTCATCGGATTTCCGAATGTCGGAAAATCGACACTGCTGTCGGTCATTTCTTCCGCCAAACCGAAAATTGCCGATTATCATTTCACGACGATCGAGCCGATTCTTGGGGTTGTAACCGTTGGCGACACGAGCTTTGTCGCGGCCGATATTCCCGGTATTATCGAGGGCGCGAGCGGCGGAGCAGGACTCGGGCATGATTTCCTGCGCCATATTGAGAGAACACGTCTCCTGATTCACGTTGTAGACGTATCCGGATGTGAAGACAGAAATCCGATTGAGGACTTTGACAAGATTAACAGTGAACTGGAGCTGTTTAACCCGCTCCTGGCGTCGCGTCCCCAGATTGTCGCCGCGAACAAAGTCGATCAGACCAGTGAAGAGGATCTCGAAGCATTCATTTCGGAGATGACCGTAAGAGGCTATGAGGTTTATCCGATTTCCGCCGCGATTGGCGAGGGCACAGGCAAGCTTATTGAAGCCGCGGCCAGAAAGCTTCAGACGCTTCCGAAACCGGTTCTTGTCGCAGTGACGAATGAAGAGACGATCTACAAGTATGAACCGGAAGAGCTTTTCACGATCGAGAAGAATAATGACGTGTATTCTGTCATCGGACCGTGGGTCAAGAATCTTGTGGACTCGACCAATTTCGATGATTCGGATTCACTTCAGTACTTCCAGCGTATTATCCGCAAGAAGGGTATAATCGATGCGCTTAAGAAGGCAGGAATCAGTGAAGGCGACACCGTATCCATGTATTCGCTTGAATTTGAATATATCGAGTGATCCTTTTTCGGCAGAACATTTACACGGATTACAAATTGTTCATGTTTTTGGAGACTATATTGTGTATAATTGATTCATAAAATATGCAGGAGGTCTCCGATATGCAAAAATATGTATGTGATCTTTGCGGTTACGAATATGATCCCGAACTGGGTGATCCCGATAGCGGTATTGCGCCGGGAACATCTTTTGCGGATTTACCGGACGATTGGACATGCCCTGTCTGCGGAGCGACCAAGGACTCTTTCAGTGCGCTGTAATCCAACGTATGACGGTTGATTTCGTATTACGATAATCGACGCAAACAGATCTGAAGAGAGGCTGTACTTAATCGGTATCAGCCTCTTTTTTCGAGGATACCATTCTTTTCGCATTGTATTTTCCGTTTTTGTGACGTAAAATGTAATGCGTATAAATTAGTAAGGAGGACAATATGCAAACTACAACAATCAGCGAAGATATTCTTTACGTGGGTGTGCAGCATCCCGACAGGAAGATGTTTGACTGTCTGATGCCGACGCCTCACGGCACTTCATATAATTCCTATATTGTTTCGGGTACGGAGAAAACGGCTTTGATCGACACGGTCGATCCCGAATTTTTCGACGCTTTCCTGGAAAACCTTCACACGCACGGCATTCGCAAGATCGATTATATCGTTCTTTTACATACGGAACAGGACCATTCCGGCAGCGTTCTGAATCTTATAAACAAATGTCCGCAGGCGAAGCTTGTAGCGACGGCTGCCGTAACCAAGCTGGTTAAGACGCATCTTCATATCGCGGAATCCGAGTTCATTATTATGGACGAGGGCGATGTGCTGGACTTAGGCGGTCACTCGCTTATGTTCCACAAGATTCCCTTTGCCCACTGGCCGGATAATACGATGGTCTATGACAAAATGAGCGGCATCCTGTTTTCGAGCGATCTGTTCGGGTCCCATTATGCGTTCGAGCGTGTATTTGCCACAAACAGTTATGAGATTAAGGAAGCAGCCCGCGCCTATTTTGCGGAGATCATGATGCCGTTTATCCCTCAGGTCCGGAAATATGCGGAGAAAGCTGCCGCGATGCAGCCACGCATGATCGCACCCGCACACGGACCGATCTGGAACGATCCTTCGCTCATACTGAACCGCTACATGAAGTGGACGGGAGACAAGTATGACAAGACGGTTGTCATTCCGTATGTCAGCATGCACGGCAGCACCGGTGCGATCGTTGACCGGCTTACGTGGCGGCTGGCCGGAAAGGGGATCTCGGTACTTTGCCGCAATCTCGGCGAAACACCGGAAAGTCTCGCGGTTGAGACCGGTCATGTCATTAATGATATGGTTACAGCCGCTGCTGTTGTTTTCGCGATGCCGACCGTGCTCGGCGGCCCTCATCCCGCGGGCGCGTACTGCGCGATCGTGATGAATGCGATCCGACCGAAAACGAAGTTTCTCGGACTTGTCGGATCGTACGGCTGGGGCACGAAGATCGCGGAGACCTTTTCGACTCTTACAAGCAATCTGAAAAAGACCGAAAGGCTCGAACCGCTTCTTCTGGAAGGACTTCCGACCGAGGAAGAGATGCTGTCCATCGATGCATATGCCGACCTTCTTGCAGAAAAGGTTCTTGGTTTAGGCGATCAGTTGCTTTGATCCGGGTTTAAGGAAATTAATAGAGAAGTGTAGATGCCGGCGGTGGATTCTTTCCAGCGCCGGCACATTTTTTGTGCGGCGTCCTCGTTCGGTGCGAATAAGGAGAGATCGGCGGTTATCCGTGCACCGTCCGTCAGGGTCAGGCGTACCTTGTAAGCTCCGTCCGTATCGGGAACATAGTTTGCGGTAACGCTCGCGTCGGCGTGTGCTTTCCGGCTCCAGCCGGGAGCAGCGCTGCTTAAGTAAGCGCGTATGGGAGAAGGAAGAGCCGGAAGAAGTTGCAGAAGAACAATTTCCCCCTCGGGCGTGATGTCGCAGAGTTCCAGAGGGCGTCCCGACGGGTCGGTTCTCGACTCGCCTTTTCGTACGGCTTCCGTCATCAGGTGATCTCTTTTCAGTTCCTCTTTAGCCTGAACGAAGGAAAAGTAGTCCAGATACAGCGACTCCACGGCCCAGTTCATAAGCTCCGGCGAAGGAACATTTTTAACCTGGTGAAGCATATAGAGAAGAATCAGTTTCCCGTTCGGAAGATCGATACCGGCCACGGCAAATCCTCGCTTTCCATTCGGATGATTACCCATTATATCTGATTTGTGTTTAGACTTCCATTCCGGGAAGCCTGAAGAGACGCATTCGGATTTGGTGCTTGCAGCTTTTCGCAAGAAAAAAACAGTCCGGGTTCTATTTCTTGTACACAATTTCGCCGGTGAGATGCTATACTATGGAGAAGACACGGGCGGCTTCGCGGAACGTTTCGTTCTGCTCATTATGCAGACCCGCGTAAATAAAGTAAATTACAGGAGTTAACCATGATAACGCTGGATACCACAAATGTACTTCCTTTTATCAACGAAAACCAGATCTCAAATATGGAGCCTCAGGTCAAGCTTGCACACGATATGCTGCACAAGAAGAACGGTCCCGGAAACGACTTCCTGGGATGGCTTGACTTGCCGTCCAACTATGACCGGGAAGAATTTTCACGCATTCGCAAGGCAGCTCTCAAGATCAGGAAAGATTCGGACGTTCTTCTCGTAATCGGCATCGGAGGATCCTATCTCGGCGCACGCGCCGCGATTGAGCTTCTTTCTCATTCTTTTGCGAATATTGCATCCAAGAAAGTCAGAAAGTCGCCGCAGATCTTGTTTTGCGGCAATTCCTTGAGCGCCAATTATCTTCAGGATCTCATGGATCTTCTCGAAGGCAAGGACGTTTCCGTCAATATAATCTCCAAGTCGGGCACCACGACGGAGCCGGCTATCGCTTTCCGTATTTTCCGCGCCTACATGGAAAATAAGTACGGCAAGGAAGAGGCGAAGGGCCGTATCTATGCGACGACCGACAAAGCCAGAGGCGCTTTAAAGGGCCTTGCCGACGAAGAGGGATATGAGACCTTTGTTGTGCCGGATGATGTTGGCGGGCGCTTCTCCGTCCTTACGGCTGTAGGTCTTCTGCCGATTGCCGTAGCCGGAATTGATATCCGCGAGATTATGAAGGGCGCCAAGGACGCATCCCTCGCCTATAAGAAGGTTTCGGTCACCGAGAATCCGTGCTACCGCTACGCTGCGGTCCGGAACTGTCTCCTGCGCTCGGGCTATTCCACGGAGATCATGGTCAATTACGAACCCTCATTCCACTATATGACAGAGTGGTGGAAGCAGCTCTTCGGCGAATCCGAAGGCAAGGACGGCCGCGGCATTTTCCCGGCCGGCGTTGACAATACGACGGATCTTCATTCCATGGGACAATACGTCCAGGACGGCCAGCGGATTCTGTTTGAGACGGTTGTCGCCATCGATATACCGCGTCATACATTCGAGATCCCGAACGACAAAGACAATCTGGACGGACTGAACTTCCTTTCCGGAATGGATTTGAACGAAGTCAACAAGAAGGCCTTGCAGGGAACGGTTCTTGCACATGTCGACGGTAAAGTTCCGAATCTGATCGTTCATGTTCCCGAGCTTACCGCGTACTGGTTCGGCCAGCTGGTTTACTTTTTCGAGAAGGCATGCGGCATCTCCGGATACCTGCTTTCCGTAAACCCGTTCAATCAGCCAGGTGTCGAGGCGTACAAGAAGAACATGTTTGCTCTCCTTGGAAAGCCCGGCTATGAGAAGGAAAAAGCGATTCTCGAGAAGCGTCTGGCCGGAGAGGAATAAGCGTAACGACCGGAAATTCATACAGACATAAGGGGCCTTTTTTGTCGTAAAAAGAATGTCTTAGCCGGTGTCGATCCGGACCGGCCGGAGCATTCAAAGGACAAGGCAAGATCCTCTTTGTCTGTATTTTTCATTACAGGAGGTATGCGTTTTGTATTCGGCAAAGGTCAAGATATGCGGCTTAAGACGCATGGAGGATGTTCGGATCGTAAACATCGCGAAACCGGACCTGATCGGCTTTATTCTGACTCCGTCCAAACGGCGTGTCGAGCCGGAAATGGCCCTGAAACTGAGCGGTGCGCTGGATCCTTCGATTCTGCGCGTAGGCGTTTTCGCGGCGGAGACGGCTCAAGAGATTGCGGAGACGGCCGGGAACCTCCGCCTTCATGGGATACAGATCCATATGGATACCGTTCCGGCTTTTGCGGAGGACCTTGAAGCGCGCCTTTCCAGGATTCCGAAGGACAGGCGGCCCTTTGTATGGCAGCGCATTCCGGTCCCGGTTTCGGCCGTGTCGGGAGACGATATCGGAAAACGGATCGGAGGCTTTCCCGCTCTTTCCCGATTCGACGGATTGCTCCTTGATACGTGGAAGGACCGTGAGGACGGAGGAAGCGGAACGGTGTTTCCGTGGGAGCCCGCGAAGTCTTTTCTTGTTGAAAATCAAATACCGTCCGCGAAAATCATTGTCGCGGGCGGTCTTGACGAATATAATGTTGCGAAGGCCGTATCTTTTTTCAGGCCTTATGCCGTGGATGTGTCCAGTCGGGTTGAGACGGACGGATTCAAGGATCATAATAAAGTCATACGATTTATCGAAGCCGTAAGAAAGGCACAGGTTCTTTAATGCGCAGAGCGAATAAATATGAGCAGGTCTTGCTCGAACAGGCCGATCTCTTGAGTGTCATGAATCCCGCACGCTATACCGGGGGAGAATGGGGCATTACCGTTAAGCAGGAAGTTCTTGACGAAATAAGCCGTACCGGCGAGACAAGTTCTGTCCGGTTTGCTTTCTGTTTCCCGGACATTTATGAGATAGGCATGAGCAATATCGCTCTTAAAATTCTCTATAATGTTCTGAACGAATGTCCTTACGTCTGGTGTGAACGCGCTTTTTCGCCGTGGCGCGACATGGATCAGATCATGCGCGAAAAGAAGATCCCTCTGTTTTCGCTCGAATCCCGTACGGCGCTTTGTGATTTTGATATTCTCGGGTTCACGCTTCAGTATGAACTCTGCTATACGAATGTTCTGCAGATGCTCGATCTGTCGGGCATTCCGCTTCTCTCGAGTGAGAGAGGCGAGGACGATCCGATTATCACCGCGGGCGGACCGGTCGTTTACAACATCGAGCCGATGGCCGATTTCCTGGATCTTGTCATGATCGGCGAGGGCGAGGAAATGATTCTTGAGCTCATGGCGGAAATGAAACGCTACAAGGACTCGAAAAATACGGCTGAACCGATGAGCCGAGGGCAGTTCCTGATGAATGCCGCCCAAATCGAGGGCGTGTATGTTCCGGCTTTCTATGACGCCGCCTATTTCGAAGACGGCACGGTTAAGAGTGTGATGCCGAACCGTCCGGGCGTTCCCGCGACAATACGAAAAAGGATCATCCTCGATCTGGATCATTGCTCATATCCGACAAAGACCGTTGTGCCGAATACAAAGATCGTGCATGACCGCGCGTATCTCGAACTGTTCCGCGGCTGCATCCGCGGCTGCCGCTTCTGTCAGGCGGGCTTTATCTACCGCCCTGTCCGGGAGAAGTCGGAGAAGGTTCTCTGCGAGCAGGGAATCGAGCTTGAGAAGAATACCGGATATGACGAGATCGGAATGCTCTCGCTGTCGACCAGCGATTATACGGAGCTTCCCAAGCTGACGGACGATCTTCTGGAGGCGTATGACGGACATCATACGAGCATGTCGCTTCCGTCTATTCGGGTGGATTCTTTTTCGCTTGAACTGATGGAGAAAGTCTCGAACACCAGGAAATCCGGCCTGACATTCGCGCCGGAAGCCGGGACGCAGAGACTGCGTGACGTCGTCAACAAGGGAATTACGGAAGAGGACATCATGTCGTCGCTGAAGCTCGCCTTTGAAGGGGGCTGGAACAGCGTGAAGCTGTATTTCATGCTGGGACTTCCCACGGAGACCGCCGAAGACGTCGAAGGAATTGCCGATCTGGTCCGCAAAATCGAGAAGCTCTATTTCGAAGTCGGAAGAGAATCCGGCCACCGGATGAGAAAACCGGAAATCACGGTGTCGACCTCGATGTTTATTCCGAAACCTTTTACTCCTTTTCAGTGGGAGAAACAGGATACACGGGAAAGCCTTTCGCAGAAGCAGATGATTCTCCGCGAGAAGCTGAGAAGCCGCAATATCAAGTATATCTGGCATGATCTTGATACCTCTCTCTGGGAGGTCGTCATAGCAAGAGGAGACCGCCGTCTCGGTCCGGTTCTTCTCGAAGGCTATCATGCGGGCAATATCTTTGATTCGTGGGATGACTGCTTTTCCATCGATAAATGGATCCCCATTCTCGAAAAGCACGGCATGACGCTGGATTATTTCGCGACGCGCGAACGAGGCAGCGAGGAAGTGTTCCCGTGGGATCATATCGACTGCAGCGTTAAGAAGGAATTTCTATTTAGAGAGCGGGAGCGCGCATATGCGGGCGTCACCACGCCTTCCTGCCGGGCTAATTGCGAGGGCTGCGGCGCGGCTTCATTCGGAGGAGGTGTCTGCTATGAATCTAAGTGAACGCGATAAGGCAATGACTCTCCAGAAGCATCAGCCGGCCTTTATACAGAGACTGCAATTCCAGAGAAGCGGAAGTCTCAGCTATATCGGGCATCTTGACCTGATGCGAACCTTTGAACATGCGCTCCGCCGGGCGGAACTGCCGATTCTTCATTCACAGGGCTATAATCCCAGGCCGATGCTCGTTTTCGCGCTTCCGCTGGGCGTCGGCATATCGACAGAGGCCGATTATATGGATGTGTCGTTCTCCGAAGAGATAGCCACAGACATCGTTATTGCCGCACTGAACGCCAACCTTCCCGAGAATCTGAAGATCCTTGACGGATGGCCGGTACCGGAGTCGGCCGGCAGTATTATGGCGCTTGTTTCGGCGGCATCCTACCGGCTGAAGGCCAAAGGAATCGCACCGGCCGTGAAGGCGCTTATGAAGCGGGAATCGGTTATGGCCGAAAAGAAGTCGAAGGGACAGCTAAGAACCATCGATATCCGGCCTCTTATTCTGGAAGTTCGCGAGAGTGTTCCGGACGACGCGGATGAGATCACGGTATTTGTCCTGGCAGGATCGCATGAGAACCTGCGTCCCGATCTTCTCCTTAACTCCCTGTCCGTATACGAGGGATATCCCGAGAGAGACGGTCTGAACTGCGAGGTTATAAGAACCGGACTCTTTACCGGCGTGTATCCCGATATCCGCACGCTTAAGGAGAGCCTATAAATGCTGCGTCTTTTCGGTGAGGTTACGGAGTCCATTACAGACGGACCGGGGCTTCGATATGTCATATTCACGCAAGGGTGTCCGCATTATTGTCCCGGCTGCCACAATCCGGAAAGTCATTCTTTTACGGACGGATATCTTGTTGAAGAAGAGAAGGTTATTGAAGAGATCCTTAAGAATCCTCTTCTCGACGGCGTTACCTTAAGCGGCGGCGAACCTTTTATGCAGGCATCCGAGCTGGCTCGTGTCGCAAAGGCCGTGAAGGAGAAAGCATTGTCGGTGATTGTCTATTCGGGATATACTTTCGAGGAACTTATTTCGCTTTCGAAGGAGCGAAAAGGCTATACCGAACTTCTTTCCTTTACGGATGTACTGATCGACGGCCGCTTCGAGATCGATAAGAAGTCCATGGACTTACGATTTCGCGGTTCCCGTAATCAGCGGGCAATCGACGTCCCTGCATCGCTCGCCGCGGGCAGCGTTGTCCTTTATCCACTATGACTTTAACAAATAACTTATATTGTCTTTTTTTTCGAAAAACGTTAAGATGAATTCGGTACACTTTAACAAGTGCCGGCCGAATAACCAAAGGGGGGACGCGTCATGAATACAGCAGAACATGATTTTGCCGAAAGCCTTTTGCGTATTTTCGATAATGTTCTTCTGACGGAAGAGAAAGCCTTGTCCAAGGGCTATTTTCCGGATTTGTCCATTGCGGAGCTGCATACTCTGGATGCCGTGGGTCCCTATGAGGCCAGAGCAATGAGTGAGACCGCCGGAAGATTGGGAATTACCACCGGTACGCTTACAGTTGCTGTTGACCGCCTGGTTCGCAAGGGCTATGTGGAGCGCAATCGGGATACCAAAGACCGCCGCGTCGTCCGAATCCGGCTGACGAGGAAGGGCAAGCTTGCATACCGGATTCACTCTAAGTTTCACACGCTTCTGGTTAGAAGGATTATGGAACCGCTTGACGAGGAGAAGCAGGATATGCTGGCCGAAATGGTTATGAATATAGATGAAATGATTACCGAACAATACAGGAAATACAGCGAAGAAAGAGATTTCAGGACCGCGTTGGATGACTCTAGGAGGTCAAAAGAAAATGTCTGATCATGTGCCCGAAAAGCAGCAGGTTGATTCCGATAAAAGCGGAGATCCTCGAGAACGTAACCCCGAAGACGGCAATGACATCAAAAGGAGAGACCGGATATACGACGATATCATAGCGATGGTTACGCGCATGATATCGGTGTCGCCGACCGATATTTCTCCGAATACCGATATTACATATGATATTGGTCTGGATTCCCTCCAAATCTATGAGTTGGTCGTAGACCTGGAAGACGGTTATTCGATCCGGCTTCCGGATGAAGCTCTTGAAAAATTACATACGGTTCAGGATGTAGTCGATCTCGTTTATAATCTGTCTAAATAACAGGTATCATAACCTGCATCCGGGGGCGATTTGTATGCACTATGCATTTCTTTTGAACTTTTTTGCCGACAAGAAACGTCTTGCAAAAGTAAAAGATGCGATTCGCGAACTGGAAAACCGGATCGGAAGCGAGTTCGTCCATGTGCATACCACGGAATACGCGGGACATGCAGGCGCGCTGGCAGCGGAATACTCGGCCAGGTACGGAAGTGACGTTCTGGTCGTGGCCTGCGGCGGCGATGGCACGGTTCATGAGGTATCCACTGCGCTGGTGTTTACCGCTACTCCGATGGCGGTTCTCCCCATGGGATCCGGCAATGATTTCGCCCGTTCTGTGCTGCCGGATGTGTATTATAACAAACCGGAAGAGCTGATATCCCGGATCGACCGGCATGAGATCAAACCGATCGATATTATGAAGGTAGACTGTTACGACGCGGCAGGCAGCCCGATTCCGGAAATGTGCGGTTACAGTGTCAATATTACGTCGTTCGGCCTTGATACCATGGTACAGTTCGAAGCGAAAAGGATCATAAAGGGGGCAAAGAGACTTCGTCTGATCCGTAAAAATGCATATACGCTGGCGTTGATTGTCTGCGTAATCCGTGGCTGGGACTTTCGAATGAAGTACTCGTTTCAGCTTGCCGACGGATCCGGAAATGCCGAAGGCGAGACGGATTACATACTTTCCGGTATCTGCAACGGTCAGTATTACGGCGGCGGCTATCATCCGGCTCCGGATGCCGAGCTTGACGACGGCGTTCTTGATGCCTGCATCGTAGAGGATATTCCGCTTCGAAAAGTTCTGCCGGTTATACCGAAGTATAAAAAAGGGACGCATCTCCCGCATCCGAATATCCGTACGTTCCGTATTACCGGCGGCGTGATATCGGCTGAGGATGATAAGCATCCCTTGAAGGGCAATTATGAGGGCGAAGATTTCTGTGCGGATAAAGTCGCGATTGAGATCAAGCCGAAAGTTCTTCAGTTCGCTTTCTTTTCCATCTGAAGCATCCATTCGGTAAGGGCCGCGGTCATCTGATGCGCATCTTTGCCGTAATCTTCGGGAAGCATCGGCTTTCCGAAATGAACGACGATCTTCTTCCTTCTGTGAGCCGTATGATCCCAGGTCTGAGGCTTCTTCATGTGACGTGAGTAGGCTTTGAAGCCACCCTCGATATAGACGGGAAGAAGGGGGACATTCGCTTTGACAGCCATGTAGGCGGCACCGTCTTTCAGCTCCGCGACTTTGCCGTCGTGCGTTCTTGTTCCTTCGGGATGAACCAGCATGATATTGCCGTTCTCGATTTCCTTCTTCGCTTTTATGAGACCGCGGACCGGATTGCCGTAACGGTCAACCGCAATACCGCGTCCGACCCGCATGATGAGACGTCCGAGACGTCCGTGATCGGTCTCGAGGTCGGATGCCGCCAGGCAGCACATAACGCGAAAATGTTTTCTCGAGAGATAATGGGCAATCCAAAGACCGTCGACATAAGTCTGATGATTGGACGCAATGACATAGGGAGCTTTCTTCGGTATGTTTTCCTTACCTTCGGCGGAAAATCGCAGGAGCAGGAGTGTGCCTGCCAATCCGACATAGTAGGCGCAGTATCCGGTAAATCCGCGTTTGGTTGGGTATTTGTCCTTTACGGCGGCTTCCGCATTCGTTTTATGTGCCGTGTCCGATGATGAATTCACAGTGTTGGGAACCTCCGGAAGTGATTGTTAAGAGACGGTTTTGACCGTTCTGTTCTTCTTACGTTCCCTATGCTAGACCAGAGAACATGAATTGTCAAACACCGGCTGCGCAAAATGCTTTGACTCTCAAAATAAATCGGTTTTTCGCATAGACGAAAACGGGTGAATCGTGTTATCATCGTTTTGTCCGGGTCTTCTTTAAGTCTTTTATAAAATATGTATTTCGTTATACGAACCGGCTCATTTTTATGAATGAGCATATTGGGAGGCTATTATGCAAGTCGTTACAGGCAAGGGAATTCGCGAGGCGGTTCGCTACGATAATCTTCGTGATCTGGTACTGGATACCCGTACCAGATATCCGGCAAAAGATGCCTTCATATTCCGAAAAAAACCCAATCTGGCCGAAATACATAAGACGTTTACCGATTTTACCGACGATGTGGAAGCATTCGGAACGGCGCTTATCGACATGGGCCTTCTGGATAAGCATATCTCTGTCGTCGGAGAAAATGCGTACGAATGGGTTGTAGCCTATTCGGCAATCGTTGGCGGAGTCGGTGTCGGGGTTCCTCTCGACCGTCTGCTTCCCGAAGTGGAGGTCATCAACCTCTTAAGACGCGGCAAGGTCGAAACGGTCGTGTATCATCCCAAGCATCATGAAATGATGGTTTCCATACTTGGGAAAATGGATTCCGAGAATCTTCATATCCGGCATTTTATCTGTATGGATATCGATTTGATCAAGACGGAGATGCCTTCCGATCCGCGTTTTATGTCGTTTACGGAGCTCATAAATAATGGCCGCAAGCTGCTGAAGAGCGGTGACCGTCGATTCCTGGACAATCCGATCGACGAGGATCAGGTACGTATTATCCTTTTTACATCCGGTACAACGGCTGCCAGCAAAGGCGTTATGCTGACGCACAGGAATATCTGTACGAATGTGTACTGCATATCGACCACGCTCCATGTCGAGCCGGGCGAACGTGCCTTCTCGATACTTCCCCTTCATCATACGCTCGAAAACACATGCGATTTCTTCCTGCTCTCGAGAGGATGCACGATCTGTTTTTCGGACGGGCTGCGCTACCTTATTAAGAATATCCAGGAATGGCACGTGGAAATCGTCCTGTCGGTCCCGCTGCTTTTCGAGAACGTACATAAAAAGATCATGGAAGGCATTGCGGAATCCGGCAAAACCAATCTGATCTCCGCGGCTGTTTCGGTAACACGGTTTCTGAGGAAGATCCATATCGACCTCCGCAGGATCGTTTTTGCCGATATTCTCAAGAAGTTAGGCGGCGATTTAAGACTCGTCGTTATCGGCGGCGCGTCGATTGACAAGACAATCATCAGTGACTTCAACAATTTCGGCGTGGACTTCCTTATGGGATACGGACTCACCGAGACGTCGCCCGTTATCAGCACGACATCGCCGGAGAAGAATGTTTTCGGAAGCGTCGGAGCTCCTCTAAAGGGGATTCAGGTAGGAATCGATACCGAGGAGACGAAGCGGGGAGCCGTAGGCGAAATCCTTACGAAGAGCGATTGTGTCATGAAAGGCTATTATGAGAATCAGGCGGATACGGACGAGGTTCTGCTTCCGGACGGCTGGTTCCGGACGGGAGACATGGGATATCTCGATAAGCACGACTGTATTCATATTACGGGTCGTGTCAAATCCATGATCGTTCTGACAAACGGAAAGAAAGCTTTTCCCGAAGAAATCGAGTCGCTGATCAACCTGATACCCGGCGTCAGGGAGTCAATGGTATGGGGCGAAACCTCCGAGCGTGATGCGATTGATATCTGCGCCAAGATGCTGATTGACCGTCAGGAGGTCGGGAAGCACCTGCCGATTCCGGAGAAGAATCCGGGAGACCTTGCGATCGGCTCCTATTTCAAAGATCACATGAAAGAAGTGAACCATCAGATGCCCTCATATAAAGGCATACGCTATTTCGTTTTCTCGGAGGGCGAAATGGTGAAGACGACAACCCTCAAGATCAAGAGACCGCAGGAACTCGCTATGATTCACGCGGCGCTCGAGAAAGCGGGATCCACCATGAAACAGGCGAACGGCCAGAATCTGGATATCCTCTGAGGAGGTGCTTTAGTTGGGACTGGAAGTTCTTTACAGTGAGCATTCGGGCGATTTAATCGACGCCTGTCTGGAAGAGATATGCAGGGAATCGTATCGCTGGCCCGAAAAAAGGGCGTATCTGATTGTCCCGGAACAGACAAAGGCCGATATGGAGCGCCGGTATCTGGAAGTAAGGAACCGCCTCTGTGACCGTTCGTGTCCGACACCGCCGGAGTCGAAAAACGCACTGATGCTGGTCGATGTTGTCAGTTTCTCAAGGTTCGCCCACAGGATTCTGTCCGAGGTCGGAGGGTTCCCCGAGGAGTATCTCGACAAAGCTTCCGAGACGATGCTGATCCACCGGATTCTGTCCGAGGGAAAGGCTGATTTCAAAGTGCTGTCGGCACTCTCGGACCGGATCGGATTTGTTCCCGAAGTGCAGAGTGTTCTGGGAGATTTTCTCCGCTATCATGTGACGCCCGAGTCCATGCGCTCGCTCGATTCCGCTTCGCTCGATCCTTCATTTCTCTCGAAGATATCGGATTTTTCGCTGTTAATGGAACGCCTCGCCGATAAGACGGAGGAGCTCGGCTACTGCGCGCAGGGGCAGGAGCTTATGCGTCTTGCCGAAACGCTGGAGATTCTGGGGAGCGGAGCAAGGGAAGCATCCATATGGCCTTTGAACCGGCTATCCTACCTTGCGTCTACTTCCGTCTGGATTCTCGGCTTCGGTGAAACCCGCGACTTTACACCGGAGGAGAGTTCGATCATAGAAGGACTGGTACGCCTCGCCGCGAAAACAGTCGTCACCGTCGCCGCAGATCACGTGCCAACAGGCAGGATTTCGATCGCGGACGGTTCCCGTGCGTTTCGCTTCGGCCGTCAGACGATCTGGAACCTTCAGCAGAGATTTCCTGACACCGGAATCCGGAGAATCCCGGATTCCGACCGGAAGCCTCCCGCACTTCGGTATCTTTCGGGTGCATTTTCGCAAAGAAGCATGAAAGCTTACGAAGGCGATTCGTCGCCGATTCATATTGTCTCCTTTAAGAATGGTATGGAGGAGCTTACCTTTGCGGCCGGTGAGATCCGACGGCTCGTTCTCACGGAAGGATACCGTTACGGAGAGATCAGCGTCGTTCTGTGCAACCCCGCGGCCTGTGAATCCGATCTTCATGCTGTCTTCTCGGAATACGGACTCGATCCGTTCCTCGATAAGCGCCGCCCTCTAAGCGGTACGGTTCTCTTCCGCTTTGTTCTTTCCATGCTTGATCTCGGTGTCAACGGATGGTCTTTCGGGCCGCTGATGACATGCCTTAAGTCCGGAATGTGCCATATTACTTCGGATGACACTGACCTTCTCGAAAACTACTGTCTCGCACATGGACTCTTCAAAGGGTACCGCATCTTTTCCGATTCGAGTTACGGGGAGAAAAACGATCCTCAAGGGTATATGGCGGGACTCGTTAAACGCGTACTTCTTCCCATTAAGAATTTCCTGGATGCCATGGCCGGGACTTCGACCTGCAGCGCTAAGGCAGCACTGCTTCTTGATTTTCTGGATACGTACGGCCCTTCCGGAGAGGATTCGACACTTCGGGGCATGGCATCTCAGGTAGAGTCGCTCTCCCGTGAGTGGGCGGATGCCGGAGATCAGGACGCCGCGCTGGCACTTGTTTTATCCTTCCGCGAGCTTACGGCGCTTCTTAAATCTCTCGAAGGTCCGATCGGTGAGACGCCGATGAATCTTCTCAATTTCAGAAGCATGCTTTCTGCGGGCATGGGAGCATCCTTCTCGGGAGCCATACCATCGTACGTGGATCAGATTGAGATTACAGATGCGCGGCGGGGCGCGATGAGAAACTGCCGCGTTTTGTTTCTTCTCGGTGCGTCGCGAAAAGTATTCCCGTTTCAAACCGTACGGGAAGGCTATTTCCGCGGGTACGAACGCGAGCTGTTGGCCGCTAACTTAAATATTCCGTTTCCGAGCCGCTCGAGGGATCAGGCATACGCCGATTTCTACACGGCATATTCGCTTCTGGATTGTCCGTCCGACCGATTCTATATTTCGTGTCCGAGAACGGAAGAACCGTCAACGGTCATCGACTTTATCGGAACGGTATTCCCGTACTCCCGGCGTGTCGGGGGCGGTTCTCTGACCGTCCATGATCCGCGGCTCTTTTCCGGAAGTGCGATGAGACGCTTCGTAAACGCAGGTCTTGCGGGCACCGTCGACGGCATCGGACCTAAGGATCTTGAACCGATTCTCGAACTTTTTCCGGAACTTCAGCCGGAGAAGAACGCGTCACGCGAATCGTTTGAAGTGCGGATCCCGGAAGACATCCTGAATCGCAGATATCGGATGACCGAAAGAATGAGCGTATCTCAGATCGAATCCTACGCGGAATGCCCGTTTATGCATTTCGGCAGATATGTCTTAAACCTGCAGCAGAGAAATGTTTGCCGATCGGCATCGAATCTCGTCGGATCCATTCTTCACACGATTCTGGAGAAATCGCTTGCGGCCTATTCCGAAGAGAGCCGGGCAGCCGGTACACCGGAGGAGAAATCAGAGGTTTACAGGGAATACCTTTCAAGGGATTACCGCAGCATGGCACAATCCATCCTCAAAGACATTGTCTCGGATTCACCTGCAGTCGCGCTTAAAGACCCTTCCTATCTGGTGGTTGCCGATCCCGGGTTCCTCGCGAATGACGGAAACCGGATCCTGAATGTGGCCGCTCATTCCCTGCGGACGCTTTTCCGCGGAATCGCGCCGGACGGTTTCGAACCCGAGTACATGGAATGGACCTTCGGCGGAGAAGACGATTCATATCTGACGACACGGCTTCCCTCCGGCCGGACCATCCGTTTCCGCGGAACGATCGACCGCGTAGATCTTGATCACGCCGACAACGCTTTCCGGATCATCGATTACAAGAGCGGGAACAAAAGCGTAGACTACACAATGCTTTACCACGGACTTTCCGTACAGCTTCCGGCCTATCTTTTCGCGTATCAGGCCTCGCATCCGGATGCTGTTCCGGCGGAGACAGGGTATTTCCATCTGACGGCGCCGATGATCTCTTTGGGCAGCTTAAGCGGAAAGCCGGAATCAGACAAACTCACCGGAATGATCGAAAAAGAATACAGGCTCCGAACGCTGAACGTCGATCGGGATCTTCTGCCGCTTGCCGGCAGGCATGCGATGGCGAAAATAGAAGGGCACTGCACGCGCCTCTTTGCCGGAGATTTCTCGGCGAGGCCGCGTCTTTTGCCCGATAAGGGGGCCAAGCCGGCCTGTACATTCTGCGATTATATCGCCGTATGCGGTATTGATCCGTCGAATCCGCCGTGTCTTAAGCTCTCTGAACTTCCGTTTACCGGAACGCCGGACCAGAAGAAGCCCAGGAAGAACGTAATATTCGGGGATCTTCTTAAGGATGAATTTTGCGAAAAGGACGGTGACGAAGCATGAACATGACTCCGCAGCAACAGGAAGTCGTCCGCGCAAAGGTCGGAAATATGCTGGTGAGCGCCGCCGCAGGTTCGGGTAAGACCAGCGTCATGACGGAGCGTATTGCACAGAGGATTCTGTCCGGCGAGCTCGACGTAAGGCGCGTTCTCGTCATGACTTTTACCGAAGCAGCCTCGTCCAATATGCAGAAGAAAATCGAGGACAGGCTGAACGCAGAGCTGTCCGTCGAAGAAGATCCGGAACAGAGAAGACACATAGCCGAACAGCTTTCGTTTCTCCCGACGGCTCATATATCCACCATTCATTCCTTCTGTCTGGACATCATCCGCAATTTCGGCTATGACGCGAGAACTCCGGACGGCGGAATCGCCGTCGAACCCGGTTTCTCGACGATTGACCCGACGCGGGTTAAGCTGATCTTCAGGGAAGCGGTGGAAGATGTCCTCGCGTCTCTTTACGAGCAGTCGTACAGTACGCTCGAAGCGGATGCCCCGGACAAGTACGTGAAGGTCCCTTCCGTACGGATGAAGAACGGCAAATCGGCGAAACCGTTTGTTATTACGGGCGATGAAATCTCCGGAGAACAGTGGTTTCTGGATTTTAACCGTATGACGTTGTCGTTAAGCGGCCCGCGCGACGATTCGGGACTCAGGGAAATGATCGAATCCTTCCATTCCTACCTGCGCAGCATGCCCGATTATGAGAAATGGATCGCCCGGAAACTTGACGATATGAAGGCTGCGGCACGCGATTTCGAAAGTTCACGCGGTGCTAAGGCCCTGATGAACGACTTTACGACGGCGTTGTCTCTTGTGAAGAACGTACTTCCTCAGCTGGAAGCGCTTCTTCCTCAGGTTGCCTTTGTTAAAGACAAAAGTAAGAACAGGATATATGCCGATTATTATGCGGCGCAGCTTTGCGTCATCGGAAGGCTCGTGCAAGCGGAGGAAGCCGGTGCACTCAAATGGGATTCCATCGTTCAGACGGCAAAGGAACTTCCCGAGGGAAAAGGGGCCGTCGAATCGAAAAAGGGTGACAACCCGGCAAAGGAAGAGTTCTTCGAACTGTACGCTTCCGCCAAGGAAATTCTTTTTTATCTCACAGGAAAAGTATCGCCTAGGGAAGCGCAGAAGAATTTCCGGACGCCGGCCAGACACCTTTTCGGAAGAACCACAGGGGAGCTTCAAGAGGACCTCTCCTATATGCTTCCGGTTGCCGAACGGCTCTTTGAAGTACTGCTTCTGGTGGACGACCGCTATGCCGCAATGAAAAGGGCGGAGAACGGGGTCGACTTCTCGGATTACGAGCATTTGGCTCTGCTCCTGTTATCACGTGACGATGCGGGGAAATATTACCGCGAGGCTTTCTCGGAAATCTATATCGATGAATATCAGGACAACAGCCGGATTCAGGATGCGATTGTATCGATGTTTTCGAACGGGAACTGTTTTGCGGTAGGAGACGTTAAACAGAGCATTTACCGGTTCAGGCATGCCAGACCGCAATTGTTTCTGGATCGCATGGAATCGTACAGAGATTCGGACGACGGTCTTCTGCTCGAACTGAACCGCAATTTCAGAAGCCGCCCCGGAATTCTCCGGTTCGTAAACCAGGTATTCACACAGATACTCTCGCGCTCGTCCGGTGAGATTGACTACGACGATACACAGATGCTGTTCCCCGGAAAAGAGACGGATGATGTGCCGGAGGAAGAACCTCCGGTCCAGATGATCCTTCTGGACCTTACCGCAATCGAACCCGAAGAGCCGAACGGCGACGCCGGGAGTTCACCCGAAGGCACGGAAGAGGATACCGCTTTCGAGGATGCGGGCGTATCGGATGAAGATGACATAAAGGATCTTAAGAAGATCGAGAAAGAAGCGATCGCGGTGATCGCGAAAATCAGCGAGCTTCGGCAGAAATACAATACTGCCTGGAAAGATATCGCCATACTCGCAAGGAGTAATCTGGAAGCGGCGGCCTACAGCGGATTTCTTGCCGCTTCCGGCATTCCGTCCGAAGGCGGGACCGGAACGGAATTCCTGTCCAACCGGGAACTTCTCTTAATGGAGAACCTGATGAAGCTTCTCGACAATTTCCGTCAGGACATTCCCCTGGCCGCGATCCTGCATTCGGATTTCCCGAAGGCATCCTTTACGCCGGAGGAAATGCTTCGGATTGAACTCGACGCGATTGCCGCCGGATCGAATGCCAAACACTACCATGAGCACCTCCTGTACTACGCCGGACACGCCGAAGATCAGGCTCTTGCACGGAAAGTCCGGGAATTTCTCGACTGGATCGGTTCCCTGCGAAGCCGCGCGATGTATCTGAGAGTCTCGGAGCTGATCGAACATATTTATGTCGAAACCGGCCTGCGCGAGCGGTGCGGTTCGCTTCCGGACGGCGCGGCCCGCGTATCCGCGCTGGAAACTTTTCGCGAATGGGCGGGACGATATGAATCCGGCGGACACGGCGGTCTTTACCGCTTTGTCACATATCTCGAGGATATCCGGAATAAAAAGGAGTCCCCCGATGATTTTGACACGATTACGCAGGAACGCGACGTCGTCCGGTGCATGACCTTTCATAAGAGCAAGGGATTGGAATTCAAAAACGTCTTCGTCGTCGGGCTCGAACATGCCTTCCGGTCGGAGGAGTCCAGGGCGAAGATTCTTTTATCGGAGAAATTCGGAATCGGGGTCGATTACATCGAGCCTGAAGCCGGATACCGGTATCCGACGCACGGTAAAATCGCCGTCGAGAGGGAAGAACAGCTGGCCGGCCTTGCCGAAAATATGCGTGTTCTCTATGTCGCGATGACGCGGGCCGAAGAGAGACTTTTTCTCGTCGGCTGCATTTCGCGCAGAAAGGACTTAAGCATCGGAACAAGTGCGTCGCTGATATGGCTTGCGCGCAACGAGGAAGAGACGGCGCTTCCGGCGTGGCTTGTTCAGAAAGCAAAATCCAATCTCGATTTGTGCCTTCTGGCACTTGCGAGGAATGTTGAGCTGCCGCTTGACGTGCTTCTTTCGGAAGAGGAGACGGCGGACGGCCTTGCATCGGCGGTATCCGGATCGACCGGCGACCTGGAAATTACGATCCGGCCGTTTAAGGAATACGCGGATCTGCTGCGCCCCGCTTCAGCGGTGCCGCTGGCAGAGGAGGATATCACGGAGCAGGTATCTCCGGCGGTATTAACCGGACCTGAAGAAGAACGGCTCTTTCGCCTTCAGTATTCCGGCGTGTATCCGTATGAAGATCTTACGGGTATTCCGGCCAAGATTACCGTCAGTGAGCTTAAACGGCGCGTGAATGAATCGAACTGGAAGGAAGCGGAGGATCACTCCGGAATTCCTGCCGGACGGCTTTCCGAAGACCTGCGCTCCGTAAATATGACCGTTCGACCGGTTCGCTCCGGCGACGAGAAAAAGGAGACTCTCTCGGCGTCCGAAACAGGCACGCTGCTCCACAGTGTTTTTCAGTATGCTGACTTTGGTTCGATCGCCGGGAATGCGGATACCGGGGAGATCGCCCGCATGATACGCGATCTTGTTTCGCATCGGATGATCCGCGAGAAACATGTCGTGTTTATCGAACCCTATTATGATGCGATCCTCAAGTTCTCCGCTTCGGATCTTGCCCGAAGAATTACCCGGGCCGAAAAGGAACCGGGCATGGGTCCTTTCCGGGAGATTCCGTTCTCGATATCCGTTCCGGCCGGAACGGGAGGGACCTCGTTAATACAGGGAATGATCGACTGCTGGTTTATCGAGGACGGCGAAGCTGTGCTGATCGATTACAAATCCGATCAGATACCGGGAGACAGGAGCGTGAAGGAGTCGGTTCTTCGGGAAAGATACGCGGTGCAGCTTGCCTATTATGCGCAGGCCATCGAGGCATCGAGCGGACTTAAAGTCCGGGAGAAGATTATCTGGCTTATTCGCGATTCTCTTTCTTTTTTGCTCTGAGATCACGAAAAAAGTCTTTCAAAATGTCCGAGCACGGCTTTTCCAGAATGCCGCCCGTGTAATCGACGTGATGATTATGGGGAAGATCAAAGAGGTGGTTTTTTGAGATGACGGCACCGGCTTTCGGATCGGCCGCGCCGAAATAGACATGCCGGATCCGTGACTGTATGATCGCTCCCGAGCACATGTAGCATGGTTCGAGTGTCACGAACAGATCGCAGTTTTCGAGGCGCCAGGAACCGATCCTGCGGCAGGCCTTCCGTATCGCCGCCATTTCGGCGTGTTCGGTCGAATCCTGCCTGGTTTCGCGAAGATTGTAGGCGCGCGCAATAATGCGGCCTTCGTATACGATCACGCAGCCGACCGGTGACTCCGCCTTTTCACAGGCCTTTGCGGCTTGGGCGAGAGCGGCTTTCATGTATTTTTCATGCATCTTTGATTCATCCATTTTTTTACTATAGCATGAACAACGGTCTTTTCCCAAGTCGGTGAGCGCGTTCTTACGGGAATTTTCGAAAAAAAGCGGATCAGCGAGCAAATTCATTTGCGTATCTCACATCGAACGCTTATAATTACTGTGCCGTATTTGTGGACAGGTGACTTTCCCATATCCGGATAATGAATAAAGGATGGATTTAAGATGGCGTCAGCACAGGGGATCTGTAAGAACTGCGGTTCTTTGATAATGTTAAATGACAGGGAAGAGCTTTGCGAGTGCCTATTTTGTGATTGTGTTTTTCCGAGTGCCGAAGCGCTTGAAATAGCGAAGAATCCGGGAGCGTATACATTCCCGAATGAACCGCAGCAGAAGCGTGAAGGCGTTAAGAAATATAACGTGACTCCCGTATATCCGGATCCGATTCCGGCCGCCGTCAAACGTGCCGAAGTCGAGAAGCCCATGAAGAAAGCGGAGAAGAACCCTTACGAGGTTTCTCCAGACGATGTGAAAGCACCTAAGAAGACGCTTGCCATTGTAGTCGGAGCCGCCGCCGGCTTGATTGTACTGGTCATTGCCATATCGTGGCCGCTTTACGCGGACAGGATGAGCCATAGGGATCAACTTTCTGCGGCGATTTCGGGCGTCTGCACCGAATTCAAGGTCGATTCGACGAAGACGGACGGATACTATGTTGGATTCTCCTTTAAAGGCCAGTCCAACAACAGTCTCTCCCTGACTACGGAAGACACTGTTACAAAGGAAGATCTGGTGAAGACGGTTGAGAATTATGCGAACGAACGCGCGAAGGAGTACGGTATCGGCGATAGCAATCGCTATGACAATGTGTCACTCACCGTTTACGCTTCCAACGGCGGATTCAGCATTAGCCTCTCCGGAGCCGATGATCTTTCCGTGGACAATGTCAAATCACTTACATAATCCAGTTCCAGATAGCAGCGAAGAGAAGAACCCAAATCAGATCCGCTCCAGGATCTTGAGGTCTTTTTTGAGCTCGAAGGCAAGAGGAGGAAATCTATGCCGAATGAAAATCGTTCTATTCTTCAGGAAATCGAAAGTATCGCTCGCGGCAACAATAACCGTATCTCGTATAAAGACGTTATGTCCATTATCGAGGCGAACGACGTAGAGCCTGAGGTAGCCGAGAAGATTTTTGACTCACTTGAGGCAAAAAGCATTGAAATTCTTCCGGAGACGAACGTCGAAGAAGAGAACTTAAATGATGTTGATCTGAACGCCGGTTTCGGCGAGGGAATCGGTCTTGACGATCCGGTTCGTATGTACCTGAAGGAGATCGGAAAAGTATCTCTTTTGACCGCGGACCAGGAGCAGGATCTTGCACAGCGCATGCTTGTCGGAGATCAGGACGCCAAGGATATGCTGATCGAGGCGAACCTTCGTCTCGTTGTTTCCATTGCCAAGCGTTACCTCGGACGCGGCATGCAGTTTCTCGATCTGATCCAGGAAGGTAATTTGGGACTTATTAAGGCTGTCGATAAATTCGATTATTCGAAGGGCTTCAAGTTCAGCACATATGCGACCTGGTGGATTCGCCAGGCCATCACGCGCGCTATTGCGGATCAGGCCAGAACCATCCGCATCCCCGTACATATGGTCGAGACGATCAATCGCCTCGTTCGCGTTCAGCGTTCTCTGATTCAGGAGCTCGGACGTGAGCCCGAGGTTGAGGAAATCGCCAAGGAGATGGGGATGCCCGTCGAGAAAGTACGCGAGATCCAGAAGATTTCACAGGAGCCCGTATCGCTCGAAAAGCCGATCGGCGAAGAAGAGGACAGCCATTTAGGCGACTTTATTCCGGACGATGACGCGCTTTCACCTGCGGATCAGGTGGCCTATACGCTTCTCAAGGAGCAGCTCCTGGAAGCGATGAGCGGTCTTACTCCCCGTGAAGAGAAGGTCCTTCGCCTTCGTTTCGGATTGGATGACGGACGCCAGCGCACACTCGAAGAGGTCGGCAGGGAGTTCAACGTAACACGTGAGCGTATCCGCCAGATTGAGGCGAAAGCGCTGCGCAAGCTGAGACACCCGAGCCGCAGCAAGAAACTCAAGGATTATATCGACTGATGGATCGGTGTCCATAATAAACCGTAAAGCAGAATCTGTCGGAGTATACCGGCAGATTTTGTTGCATCAGGAAATATCCCGGAGGATCCGATGCGTAAACTATCATTCAAAAAAGGTCTCTTGCCGCGAGACGGTCTCGGATTTTCCGGGGGCCGTTCCTTTTCGCAGGAGCGAATATTGGAATTATTCACGCCCAAGGAAATTGTCGTACCGATGCTGCAGCATATCGGAACACCGGCCGCGCCCTGCGTAACACCGGGAAGTACGGTTGAGATCGGTTCGATTATCGGGAAACCGACATCTCACATATCGGCTCCGGTTCACGCCGGTATATCCGGTATCGTGACGGCTATCGAGACCATTCGCCTGCCGAACGGAGCCGAGTGTGCCGCGGTCCGCATTCAGAACGATCTGAAGCGAAGAACGGTTCCGTCGATACAGCGAAGAGCAAATCCGGAGAAACTGTACGTCAAAGACTTAAAGAAACTTCTCTTATATTCGGGGATCGTGGGAATGGGCGGAGACGGATATCCGGCGGCAGCGAAATGCCGGCGCGCGGAGGCGCATGGCGTCCATACCCTTTATGTCAACGGACTTCAGTGCGAGCCGTATCTGACCTCCGACGTCCATATTCTCAGGGAACATCCGGATCGTGTGGTTCAGGGTGCCATGGCTCTTTGCGCGATTTGCAAGGCACAGAAAGTTGTCATTTGCATAGAGGATAAATGGAAACAGGAAATCGACATAATGGAAACCCTGATCGAGCGGCTGCGTCCGGAATATCAGGACAGAGAACTCTCGATGACGGTCTTCAAATCGCGGTTTCCTCAGGGCTATGACAAACTTCTGATCAAAGCTGTTTGCGGGATTGAACTGGCTGAGAACGAACTGATCGAAGAACGCGCAGGCGCGGTTGTCTTCAATGCATCGACGTGCGCTGCGTTCTGGGAGATGGCCGAGCGCAACCAGCCCAGCTGTTCGCGCATCATCACGATCGCCGGAGACTTAGGTTCCGATCACAATGTTCTGGTTCCGATCGGAACGACCGTATCGGAACTTCTGGAGCATACGCCCGGCCGCGGCACCTGCAAGAGAATCGTTGTCGGCGGCGCCTTGACCGGAGCGGCAATCACCGACCTCAATACACCGATTATGAAGACTACGCCGGGACTGACTATGATCAAGATGGAGAACCCGCATCATACCTCTTGCATACACTGCGGAAGCTGCGTGGAAGCCTGCCCGGTCGGTCTGCTGCCATATATGCTGAACCGGTTGATTGAACTCTCGGATTCAGAATCGCTGGTCCGCGAGAATATTGACAAATGCATCTCCTGCGGCGCCTGTTCCTATGTATGTCCGGCCGGTGCCGAGCTTTCCGCGCGTATCGTACGGGCGGCACATAAAATCCGTACGGGAAGGAGCGACACACCATGAAAAAGTACCCGGCTCCGCATATCAAGAGAGAAATGAATGTCGCTCTGATTTATCCGAACGTTCTTGTTGCCCTCCTTCCGGCTCAAGTCGCGGCCGTTTATTATTACGGAATCCGCGCGCTCATGATTCTTCTAACCGGAATGTTCTTTATGAGCGCGGGAGAGTTTGTTTTTATACGGTACATTAGAAAACAGAAATATATATGGGATGCAAGCAGCCTTGTCAGCGGAGCCATTTTTGCATTGATCCTTCCTCCGACCGTGCCGCTGTGGCTAGTCATTCTGGGGGCACTTTTTGCTTCCGTCGTCGTGAAGCAATGCTTCGGCGGTCTCGGATGTAATCTCCTAAACCCCGCTCTGGCGGCAACCGCATTTCTTTCCGTCGCTTTTCCTTCGTTTATGTCGGTATATGCCGAACCGCTTACATCGAGATGGACGATTGCATCTCTTTTTTCCGGTGCCGCCGACGCCGTGAGTTCGGCGACTCCCGCCGCGGCCCAATCAGGTGTGCTTCTTTTTGATCTCTTCTCCGGACGCTATCCGGGTGCGATCGGCGAGACGTGCGCGATTGCGATTCTTATGGGCGGCGCGTATCTCTTATGGCTGGGAATTCTGCGCTTTGGTGCGCTTTTGCCTTATTTGATCCTTCTGGCGGCCGGAACGTGGGCATTCGACGGCATTTCCGCGGTTCCCGGAGTTCTGCTGACCGGCGGCGTGCTTTTTGGCGCCATATTTGCGATGGGGGATTATACTACGACGCCGATCTCCGGCGCCGGCCGTGTGATTTTCGGAGCGGGGGCCGCCATACTGACGCTGATCATAAGACAGTTCGGCAATCCTTCCTATGCCGTCGGATTCTCGATTCTGGCCATGAACACCCTGACTCCCATATTGGACTTCTATATAAGGCCGCGCGTTTTTTCGATGCCAAACTGGTTTTCGAAAGAAACGGAGGAGAATAAAGTGACACGAAAGGAGCCGGAGATTCTATGACGAGGTCGATGCTTCGAAAGCTTCTAACACGAACCCTTGTGCTTTTTCTGGTCACATGTGCCGTACTTATAATCATGAACTTCATGACAAACAGGCGACTTGAATCGCAAAGACAGGAAGAGTACCGCGCGACATTCGGGAGCGTACTTGTGGCGGAGGAATACCGGCAGGTCTCTGTGTCGGCGTATAGGGATTCCTATCCGATGATCGAGAGCCTTTATGCGGCGTACGACGCGAGCGGAAAGCTTTCCGGTTATATTGTCCACGCGAAAATGAGCACGGAGGAGGGAGATGTTCTTACCCGGATGAGTTTTTCACCGGATGCGACGACTCTTATCGCTCTTCAGGTTCTTTCGAGTAATTCCTCTCATACAGATGCCGGTATTTATTCCGATGATTTCGGCGTACAGTTTAACGGAATCCGGCTGCCGATCGCATTGTCGGCAGATCTGCCGGACGAGAATTCACCGGCGAAGGAATATCCTCCGATTTCCGGTCTTCACGACGGTACATTCAGAGCCGAACTCGGCGAAGCAGACGAGGAAGGATATAGGGATTTTGTGATCATCGTCGTACAGGGCGGGCGTATTACGGAAGTGACCTGGGATGCCGTTCAGACGGACGGCGGCAATAACCGTGCCAAGGCTTCCGTCGACGGCGAATATGTGCTTGCGGACAACTCCATAATATGGGCCGAACAGGCCTATGCGATGCAGAACAGACTGGTAGAGGTTCAGGATCCGGCAAAGATCGCCATCAAATCAGACGGAACGACGGAAGTCGTGCCGAATGTGTCGGTAACCGTCAACGCATTTATCAAGCTGGCAAATCAGTGCGTCGAAGAATCGAAGACCGGTCTTTCCGCGACACCGCAGGTGACCGGCACGGAAGAACCGACACCCGCAGAAGCGTCCGTCACACCGGATCCTTCCGAATCGACGGCCGCGATTGAAACGATGAGCACAGAGACGACGGGAGCAACGGAAGCAACCGTTACATCCGGAGACGATACAACTGAATCGTCCGGCGATTTCACGGGAAACGAGGACGGCGTGGTGGAAAAGAATCAGAGCAGCATTCTATCGGATACGATCGACGGGTTTGCCGTAACCGAGATAAAAACCAGAGTAAACGGAGCAGAGGGACTTGAGGGATCGTCCCGCGCGATCGTAAGTTCGGTCAATCAGTCGTATTCATTTATTCTGTTTTTTCTGAAAGGTGGTGAATAGGAGGTATGCCCGGAAAAGAAATATCAAGACAGACTTTCTATTCGCTTCTGACGTATCTGTACGTGATTGTTTTTCATTCCGCCAATCTTATGTCCGCCGCAGTCTGTGCGGTTACCGTCTGGATCCTGCAGCTTATTGCTTATGCGATTCTTCCGGCACTATCCAAAAGACTGCCGACGGCCGGCACACCTTTTGCCGCGACGCTGCTGGCGGTAATTATTCCTTTTTTGTGTTATCGCGCTATCGGCTTATTACCGTTATCGGGACTTGTGATTTCGAGCGCCTTATTTCCCGGTCCGACCATATTTTTATTGACGGTTCCGCTTCTAATCGATCAGGCTCGCAACATAAAAGATTACAAAATATCCCTGGTCGCCGGTAATGCCGCGGTTTTTTCGGGACTTATCCTGATGGTATCATTCCTTCGCGAAATACTCGGATACGGAACCCTCGCGGGATCCCGGCTATTTGCGGAATCATCGGCGCCTTTTCCCATGCTGAGAAGTGCGTCCGGTGCTGCCTTTCTACTCTTTTTCCTGTTGCTTTCCGGCCTTCTCCTGTATCGCGCCATAACGAAGACACGTCCCGTTCTGTATTTCGCGGATACGCCGGTGTCGCCGTCACAGCTTCCGGTTCTTGACCGGAAACAGGCATCTCTGCATTTACGGGCCGCACTTTTGGCGATACCTGTGCCGGTGATCTCGCTTGGTATATTGTATATTTTACGAACCTTTGTATTTCCCGAGGACATAACTTTTGATCTCGTTTATCTGACCTCGGCCATCATTACAGTATTGACGGCTGTTATCCTGTCGCTTATTTTCGGGCGCGCGGAAAGCAATCCGTACCGGTTCGGCTATTTTTGGCTGCTTCCCGCTCAGGTTATGATCACGATACTTCCGTATATATTGCCTGTCCTACAGCTCGAAAATGGACAGAAAACGCTTGCTGAAATATCCGTTATGTCCGGCGGTCTTGTATTGGTCTGGTTTTTTGCCGTATGGCTCATGCTCTTCATGCACACCATGAAAAGAAAGCTCCTGTTCGGGAACCGGCCGGAGATACTGGCCGGACTGCCGCTGATCCTTCTGATCACGGGCTTCTGTCTTATGGTCATGAGCGGATTTGGAAGTGTTCCGGCGGCGATTTTCGCGGGTGGGATGTGACCGGGTATCAGAAAAAAAGTTAACCGGTTAGAGCGTTACTTTTTAAATACGAAAGTAGATAAAATATCAAGACCCAAATGATTATGCATGCAGCAGCTATTAAATAATACCGCTGTTGTTGTTTTCGAGGACTGATTTCTTTTGGGAAACCAACACATAGTTGCATAACAAGGTCGTTTCGGGCCATCTGATAGTGTATTGCGACCCGATCCTTCAAATAACTCTCGCCTTTTTTCAGCTTTGACTGAGTATCCTGATAATGATTTCGGATACCATTTATTACTTGGCGGCTCATTTTATCATCCCCCAGATATTTGAGGACTAAACCGTAATGATAGGCGATATCAAGATGATCGGGGAGCCGAACGACAAGCTTGCTGTATGCGTCAGCAGCCTTATAGTAATCGCCTCTTCGAAGCAATAAATCTGCTGATGCGGCCTCGTATTCCGGGTTATCCGGACAAAGTTCCCGAAGTTTCCGTATTACATCTTCGGGAAACCTGTAGAGAAGGCCGGGTGTCTCAATGTCACCGTTTCTTTTATAGTATTCGAAATATATACGATGAATGTCCGGATCGTCAGGGAAGAGAAGGACCGCGGAATAATAGATGTCTTTAAGAAGAGAGTATTTTCCGGCATACATCGCACTTCGTAAATCCCGTCGCAATTTTGCATATTCTGGAAAAGCAGCCCGGTATTCTTTCTCGACCTTCAAACGCGCACTGGTCCATACAGAAAGATTGACATCCTTCGTATCCTGAGAAGGCTCGTACATCTGAAACCAGGTAAAATCAAGATCCCATCTGGGATCAAGCTCCTCTTTGAGAACGGCGTAGTCAGCCAGACTCGCGGCGGGCATGCCACTCATGTTATCCGTCCAACCGAATTCCTGGTCCATAAGAACCCAAACGGCTTTTGGCAGAACAGGATGTTCGGCAAAAAAATGAAGCATAGCAGGCCGGTTGCTCGTTTTTACCTGTATATCTAGGTAATAATCGGATTTTAGAATATCCTCCCAGTTTTTAATCTCAATCCTCTTGAAAAAGTCATGATAGAGTTCTTCCATCTTCCCGAAAATATTATAAATGGATTCTGTAGAAGACGTAAAGAATTCCGCCGCGGATTCCTCTGGGGGATGCACGACATCTTTTACAACATCGGTTCTTTTGAGATTGGAAAACGAAGTTGCTTTCGAACCTTCATTATTTGCGCTTCCATCAAACTCTATCTCACTCAAACGGGAGGAGGATGAATCCGTTAGCGTTCTTTGCTTTGCAATATTAAGTGCACTCTCGTAGGCTTCGCGGAGTTTTCCAAAACCTTCGGGATCTTCATCCGGACGGCACAGCTTGACCTTGGCGGCATATGCTTTTCGAATAGCAGATATATCGGAGGTTGCTTCAATTCCGAGAATTTTCCAGATACTTATTCCCATATGGACCCCACATCCAGCTTGGACAGGAACTCTTTAAAGGTTGCGGCTTCCTTGGCAATTTCTTTATCATCCTGTTTTCCGAGAACAAATTCGAATCGATATATGCCATCCATGATGACGGATCTTTTATCGCCTAAGGATTCCTCATACATCCGTTCTGCACGTGCCAGAAGGAGACGGTTCTCGGTTCGCTCCCGAGGATGGATTTTGATCGATGCAAGCCTGACCAGACTTGCTTCGATTTCAGCCTTACTCATCCCGCTTTTCCGGCTCTCAATAACGACTCTGGATTTCATCCCTGTTGAAATAACCATGGCCTCCACTTCAAGAATTCCGTTAATATCATATGTAAATCGAACCTCAACGGGCTCTGTTCCGGCTCTGGCCGGAGGAACGGAAACGCTCAGTTCGCCTAGAAGAAGGTTGTCTTCGACATAACGGCTTTCGCCCTGATAAATATTAAAAAGAATATAAGACTGGTTATCGTCAATTGTCACAAAAGTATCGCACCGGCTTACCGGTATGGTGGTGTTTCTTTCGATGATCGGGTGAAAGGCCGACATTCTGTGACCCTTGGCATCCATTATATGGGTTACTTCTGTCCCGAGCGTGAAAGGGCAAACATCCGTAAGGATTTTCTCGGAGAGGCTGTTGTCCCGACCGATTAGAGCGGCCTGTACCGCTGCGCCCATTGCAATCGCTTCGTCCGGATTGATGTTATAGAGCGGCAGCATCCGGAACATCTTCGCGGTCATGGTACGAACCAACGGCATACGGGTCGCCCCGCCGACGAGTATTACGGCATTCAAATCCTGCGGCAGAATTCCCGCGTCGCGGATCGCGCGCTCGATTGGCCTGCGCATCCTGTCAATAAGAGGCTGGGAAGCCTCATAAAACTGCTCTTGCGTAACCTCGAAAGGAATCTCCTTTCCGTTCGCAATCGGCTTCATGATATAACTCTCATCTTTTGAAAGCTGAAATTTACACATTTCCGCCTGCTTATACAGAGTCGTCAGCAGAGTCTTATCATTGGTGTCCTTATACTTCGGATACTTTTCGAGAAAGAGATCGGAAATAGCTTTTGTGAAGTCTTCACCGCCGAGGAAGGTGTCGCCGGCGACGGACTGAACATCCATAATGTCTTCAAACATATCAAGAATGGAGATATCGAATGTTCCACCGCCAAGATCGAGAACCAGGAACTGTGTTTCCTCCTCTTTCTGGTGAAGACCGTAGGCTAGCGCCGCAGCGGTCGGCTCGCTTATGAGACGGATGACGTTTAGTCCGGCAAGCTTCGCAGCGTTCATTGTCGCCTGTCTCTGGTCGTCGTTGAAATAGGCCGGAACACTTATAACCGCATCGGTTACTTCTCGCGAAAAGAAGGACTCCGCATCTGCTTTGAGGGACTTGAGAACGAGCGATGACAATTCTTCAGGAGAAAAGGTCATACGCCCGAGCTTGTATTTCTTCTTCGTGCCCATCGAGCGTTTGAATGCTGCAGCCGTTTGATCAGCGTGTGATATCAGTCGCTCTCTTGCGATCTTTCCGACAAAGACCTGTCCTTTGTCATCTACGCTTACAACAGAGGGTGTCAGCGAGTCGCCCAGGACGTTCGGAATGATTTGAGGCCCGTCTTCGGTCCAATAAGAAACCAGACTGTTTGTTGTTCCGAGATCAATGCCGACTACGATTTTCTCTCTAGTATCCATACATTTATCATTCCTTGCGTTTATATGATTTATAATACATGTGGTAATTATATGACATCACGGATGGGAAATCAAAATAATTGGGACGGATCATGCGTAAAATTATAGAATACAGAACGGTATCGGCCGGATCGCAGGAGATGCGCCTTGTCGACTTACGGGCTCAGTTGTTCAAAGTCCGAAAATACGGTATAATCGTTTGCGGTCTACAAGATTCGCAATATGAATACAGACGTTTCCGTAGCTCAGCAGGATAGAGCGATCGCCTCCTAAGCGATAGGCCAGCGGTTCGAATCCGCTCGGGAACACCAGAAGTTTAAGCTCAGAGACAAACCGCTCTGGGCTTTTACTTTTTCGCACATACAACCGGGAAAGTACTTTTTAATTGCGGCAAGTACAAGACGATTGGAGTTCGGTTATAATCATAAAAGAACGAACGGATGGTGAGGGCAGACTGATATGCTTTACAAAGAAGAAGTGTTTTCCATTTTGGAAGAAGCCGGAATCCGCCATGACGATACGGTCCTGATCCATACCTCGCTTAAATCGATCGGACCGATTGACGGCGGTGCGGATATGCTGATCGATGCGTTTTCCGAATATCTTTCAGACGGCCTGTTTCTCATCCCGACGCATACCTGGGACAATGTCGTGCGCGAGACGCCGTTTTACGACGTGCTTCTGACCGAACCGTGCATCGGGACGCTGCCCAGGATCGCTTACAAAAGAGAAGACGGCGTGCGTTCGCTTCATCCGACGCATTCCCTTATGGCTTTCGGAAGCCGTGCCCGCGAGTTTGTCCGCGGAGAAGAAGAGTCTGCCTCGCCGGCGCCTCCCGGGGGCTGCTGGTCGAGACTCTATGAGGAGCACGCGAGAATACTTATGATTGGCGTCGGTCATGACAAAAATACATTTTTTCACGCGGTCGACGAAAGGCTGGACATTCCGAATCGCCTGAATCCGAATCCGTTTATAATTACGATCCGGGACGAGAACCAAAGGATATTCCAGTCGCCGCCGTTTCATACGCACTATTCCAAAGGTCTGCCGTGCTGCTGTTCGGAATTCTATCCGAATTACAAGAAGCCGCTCGAAGAATTAGGCGCCGTAAAGTATTTCCGGTTAGGGAACGCTTATGTGTATTGCTGTGATGCGGCAAAATGTACGGATATCATTGAAGGTCTCTGGAAACACGCAGAATATGATCTCTGCTCCGAAGAGCGTGAGATACCGAGGGATTATTACCCGGGTTAAACGATATTGCGCTTTTTCCCATTCTCTTATCGAAGACTTATTCGTTTTATTCATATGCCTGTATTTTCCCTCGATATTTCCTAGGTTTTACACCTTCTCTCATGCATGAATAAGATATTTGCAAAGAATATTTATGCAAGAATGAAGACGTGTAAAATTTGGTTTGCACATCGGAAGCGGAGGGAATTGCGAAATGAGAGTTCTGATTCACGGGATTAAAAGTCTGATTCGAAGACCTGCAAAAACAGCCATGCTATTTGTAATCTTACTGGTCATTTTCAACCTGATATTTACCGGTTTCATTATTCAGAACAGTATTCAGAAATCAAAGGAGTATATCAGAAGTCAGATCGGAAGTGCCGTTGAATACAAAATGGACTTCACTTCACTGATGACCGCAAACAGTTCGCCGAATACGCCGCAAAGTCAAGAAACATCGCGGCCGCCGTCTCTGTCACTGAAAGTTGCGGAACAGATCGCATCGAGTAAGTATGTGGACAGTTATTACATAACGGACTCGGCAAACGTGGACTCGAGCACGATAAGTCCGGCTGAAACCCAGACATCCGGTTCGAATTTTCAGAGAAATTTCAGCAGCTTCAATTTGAGCGGCTCCAATTTGACGGATAATCTTGATTTTGTTATGGGAAATGTAAAACTCGTTGACGGTAAGACAATGACAGAGGATGACCTGAAGAATGGAACGGCGGTTGTCATCATTTCGGAGGATGTCGCCTCGGCCAACAATCTTACGGTAGGCGATATTATTCCGCTATCCGTGGCTACCCAGCAACAACCGGGTGAGTCCGGCGGCATGGGAGGCGCAAATACGGGAGGCGCGTCATCTGACGCAACCACAACTTCCGCGACAGAATCCAATTACGAAGTTATCGGAATCTATCAGGCGGTTGAAGACGGATTTGATGTCAATACTATGTTTACGTCCAATGCCGTAATCAATGCGATTAACGGAACAGAGGACTCGGATGATACCAGTGCAAGCATTGTATTTTTACTGGACAGTCCGGATCATGTAGCCACATTTATCGCGGAATCGACACCGTATCTCACGTCCGAATACCATTCGCTCTATTCGGATGACTCCGAGTATCAGTCACTGACAAAACCGCTGAATTTGATCTCTTTTATTACATCCATTCTGATATGGGTGGTATTTGTTGCCGGTGCCGCTATCATTCTAGCTCTTGTTACTATTTTTGTCAGAGACAGGAAATTTGAAATCGGTCTGCTGCTATCAAGCGGGGAGGGGCGTTTAAAAATCATAGGGCAATTCATATTTGAAATATTGGTAATTGCCATTTTGGCCTTTGGTGTTTCCACGATTTCCAGCAATATAATTTCCCAAAGCGTAAGTAACTGGATTGTTGACAACCAGCTGCTCTCGACGACCAGTCTGATCGGAAGTACCAGCACATCAACAACCGAACTGAACGGTTTCCAGCAGCAGAACAGTGTATCGGTATACGGATCTGTAGATATGCAGAATGTCGCTGACAAATTTGATTTGTCGATTGATGCGTCGGTTATCGGGGAATTGATGCTGGCCAGTGTTTTACTGGTATTCATCGGATCCAGCATTCCGTTGATTGTAATCATGGGATACCATCCAAGGCGGATTTTGCAGGATGACAATTGATACGGAAACCGGATTTTCGAACATAACGAAGAATCAGATAAGACTGATGGAGGAGAGAACGTGAGCGAAGTAATTTTTCAGTTGGAGAATATTGGATATAGTTATATCGATGGCGGCAGAAAGAGAGTAATCCTGGACGAATTAAATTGCGATTTCGAAAAGGGAACTTTCTATTCTATTCTTGGTCCGTCCGGAAGCGGGAAATCAACACTTCTTGCTATAGCCGGAGCTTTGGATCAGCCGGAAAAGGGAACGGTTAAGTTCCGGGGAAAGAGCATAAACCAGTTGGGTCAGACTTTATTCCGCCGCAACAACATCGCGATTATCTTTCAAAAATACAATCTCATGAACTATCTGACCGCAGCCGAAAATGTCGAAGCGGATATGATGATCGTAGACCATAAAATAACGGGCAACAAGAGAGAACTCGCTTACAAAATTCTTGAGCGTCTGGGGATTGTTAAGACAAAAGCAGATCGTCTTGTTACGAAGCTATCCGGTGGAGAGCAGCAAAGAGTTGCCATCGCACGCGCCCTTGCGAAGGATGTTGAGCTGATCCTGGGCGACGAGCCTACAGGAGCTCTGGATACGGCAACACAAAAGGAAATCATCGATCTTTTCAAATCTCTGGCACACGATTACGGGAAAACAATCATCCTCGTGACACACTCCGATGATGTGGCCGGACAAAGCGACGTGATTCTTCACTTAAGCGACGGCAAATTGATCCGGAAACCGCTTGCCCAAGCCCGCGAACCGGAGGAAAGCAGAACGGCCCGGAAAAGTATGCAGGTCTGAGCATAAAAGGCAACGTGAAGGAGAGAATGAGGATGGCAGGGAATAAGAGTTTCTTGGATATGGTAGCTGAGGACGGCAAACCGGAAAGTTTCAGACAGGAGAATTATGTTTCGGCACCGAAAGGACGCCGTGGAATGAAAGCGATACTGATCGGAGCCGGAAGCCTGGTTCTGATTGCCGCAGTAATCGGAATCTATTTCTGGCTGAACACGGTTACGGTCCCGAATATGGTCGGAATGACACTTGATGAAGCTACGGCCTGGGCGACAAAGAACAAAATCACCCTATCGGCGAAAAGTATCTATAATTTTGATACGGATTCGGGGATTGTATTGACACAGGAAGTCGCTGCGGGAAAAAGCGTTTCAAAGAATTCCGCTATGTCAATCGAGGTATCCCTCGGGGCCGATCCCGATGAAAAGATCGAATGGCCGGATATTGAAACAATGATGACAAGTGAGATCGAAGCATGGATCAGTCAGTATAAACTGACGGGTATCAATATTGTAACAGCCAACAGCGATATTGTAGCGGCCGACGAGGTCATCAGCTATTCGCTGACCGACGGTACGGAAGAAAACTTTCAGCGAAAGAGCCGGGCAACCATCACGGTCTCCATAGGACCGGCAAGTGAATCGGATACAGTCGTTGTAACGGATTTCTCTTCTATGAACGCCGGAGATATACTGCTTTGGGGATCGGCCAACGGTGTCACGATTCAATTAAGCGAGGCTTTTGACGATTACATATCTTCGGGCAGTGTCGTATCACAAAGTGTGAAGGCGGATACAGAGATCGAGAAGACAGTGCCTATATCGGTTGTTATATCGAAGGGAAAAGCCATTACTGTACCGGATTTTACGTCTATGTCACAGGATCAGGCGAATGCCTGGGCGAAGCTCAATAACGTCACACTGACCATTCAGGAAAAGTATTCGAAAAGCAATAATAAGGGCAAGGTAATTACGCAAAGTATAAAAGCCGGCACAAGCATCAAGACGGGGGATGAGGTTGATCTGACATACTCACTCGGAAGAATAGACGTATCCAGTTTTGTCGGAAAGAATAAGATGGAGATGCTGAACTGGCAGAACGAGGCAAACACTAAGGGAGCCGATATCACGATAACATTTACCCAGGCTTATGGAGGAAAAGGGACGTCAGGACAGATTATCAGCCAGTCGGTGGTGAGCACCTACGTCGATCCCGGTACAAAAATGAGCGCCGTTGTATCGCTCGGAATGCAGGTATTGGCTCCGGATTTTTCCGGGATGACAGAGCAGGAGTGCAGTGCGGCAGCACAGGCTGCAGGCATCACTGTCTTATTCAATTATCAGTACAGCAGTTCTGTTACCAAGGGCGTGATGATTAGCCAAAGCCCGGTCAAGGGTACGGTAATGAGCGATGCCGAGACGGTTACTGTCAATATATCCACATCCGAGACCGTTGCCTCGCCTTCTAAGATTACTGTGCCCGATTTTACGGCTATGACCAAGGACATAGCGACATCCTGGGCGAAGCAGAACAATATAACTCTAACAATTCTCGAAAAGTATACGGATACAACCGCCAAAGGAATTGCATACAATCAGAGTGCCGCATCTGGTTCCGGGATCACTCAGGGGTCAGCCATTACGGTCACTTACTCGCTCGGTAAAGTGGATGTGACCAGCTTTATCGGAAAGAACAAGCTGGATATTATGAACTGGCTTGATGATGTAAATGAGAAGGGCGGCAATATTACAGCTGTCTTTGCGGACGGTTACGGCGACGCGGGAACATGCGGAATGATTATAAGCCAATCGGTTATTAACGATTATGTAAATACGGGAAGTACAATACAGTTCTCCGTCTCTCTCGGGAAAGAAATTGTCGTTCCGGACCTGATGACGCCTCTGCAGAATCAGTCGGGATGTACGGCGATCGCCAACAGCCTTGGAATGAAGATTCTCTATAATTATCAGAGCAGCAGTACGGTAGCCAAGGATTACGTGATATCACAAAGTGTATCGCCGGGTACGATCCTGTCCGATGCCGACACTCTGATCGTAGTCATTTCCCTGGGGTAAAGGAAGCTTTAGCGATATTCTTCGTTATGATGAGATCGGACTCAAGACCGAGGATATTTTTCACGACGACCTGTCCGATCGATACGGGAGCGCCGACCGAGATCTTCTTAATTTCGTCCATGACCTCGGCCATTTTCGCTTTCGGAACCGGCGAGGTGAGACGGACGCTGGCAAGAGGCAGCACACCGCCGATCAAACGGACAGAGGAGCTTACACTCCGCATCGGATTTGTGATTTCGCCGGCCGCGTAATTTCGTCCGCGATCGCAGACGGCTCCGGTGATATTCCGTATCTCGCCGCCGTCGATCTCGACTTCGATTTCACAGCCTCTGGGGCATACAATGCAGGTCAGTTTCTTATTCATCGCGAATGACCACGGTAATAGGTCCGCTTCCGGTTGTTTCGCGTGCGCTTACGGGTATCCGGATCATTTCCGCCGGAAGCGCTTTCCGGAATTTCCTGGACTTGATTACTTTTCCTTCCCGAATCAGTTCGATTCGAATATTTTTCCGGGGCTCTTTGACCCGGAGTGAGAGAATCCAGTCCGTATTTCCGCCGATCCTGCACGGGACGGTGTACGAGATGTCCCGGGATGTTTCGATCGGAATAGAGGATTCGGGCAGATCTTTGTCGCGGAGATATCTGGAGACCGATTCGGCGAGCGTTTCCGCTTCGGCGGAGACGAAATCGACGAGATCGTGTACCTGAAGGACGTTGCCCGCGGCAAAGATTCCCGGTACGCTTGTCTGACAGTATTCGTCGACCGAGGGGCCTTTGGTACGGGGGGCCAGAAGGACGCCGGCTTTCTCCGACAGTTCGTTCTCGGGGATCAGGCCGACGGAAAGGATCAGCGTATCGCATTCATAATAGGTTTCACTGCCGGGAATCGGCTGCAACGAATCGTCGACACGGCTCACGGTGACGCCTTCGAGGCGATCTTTGCCGTGAATCTCTGTCACGGTATGCCCGAGAAAGAGCGGAATATCGAAATCCAGAAGGCATTGTTCGATATTGCGGGGAAGACCGCTCGGGTACGGAAGAACCTCGAAGACGGCACTAACCAGAGCGCCTTCGAGCGTGAAACGGCGAGCCATGATCAGGCCGATGTCGCCGGATCCCAGAATGACGATTTTCCGGCCGACCATAATATTCTTCAGATTTATATAGGCCTGCGCAACACCGGCGGTATAGACACCGGCCGGACGTGTTCCGGGAATCCGTATCGCTTCGCGCGTTCGTTCACGGCAGCCCATGGCCAGTATGACCGAGCGCGCTTTCATCGTAAAAAGTCCGTCCTTTGACGCGGCGGTTATGACTCGCTCTGGCGTAATTTCCAGAACGGACATGTCGGTCCGGACAGTGATGCCCATTGTTTTTGCTTCGTCGATGAATCTTGCGGCGTATTCGGGTCCGCTTAACGACTCGCCGAAACGCGTGAGTCCGAAGCCGTCATGGATGCACTGACGCAGAATGCCGCCGGGTTCCTTTTCGCGTTCGAGAACGACGATATCACGGATACCTAGTTTATGGAGCCGGACGGCCGCGGCAAGTCCGGCCGGTCCGCCGCCGATGATGACGACATCGTGTTCGACGGGGATCAAAGTGCCGCTTACATTCATGAATCTCTGAGCCTCCCGACGAACAGATTGGAACCCTTTCCGGAAGCGATGATTTCTTCCGGCTCGAGGCCTTTTTCTTCCATAATCATCCCGGCAATCCGGGTCTGGCAGTATCCGCCTTGGCAGCGTCCCATCATGGCGCGCGTACGGACCTTGATGCCCGAAAATGTACAAACACCCAGGGGGTTATGAATCGCTTCCAGTATTTCCGCTTTCGTTACGGTCTCACAGCGGCAGATAATCTCGCCGTAATTCGGGTCGGCTGCGATCCTTTCGCGCTGCTTTTCGCGCGGCAGATCGCGAAATCGGACGATTCCCCGGCGTGTCGGATCAAACCCGGGATTCTCTTTCAGATTTTCCCATTGTGCGATTCTGGAAACGACTTCGCGCGCAATCGGGAGAGACGCGGTAAGGCCGGGGGACTCGATCCCGATCAGATGGATCGTGCGGGGAGAGGTGTCTCTCTCTTCGATCACAAAGTCCGCATAACCGCCTTTGTTTTTGCCGGAGAGCTTCGGACGTATTCCGGAGTAACTGCGGATGACGGCGTTCGGGGAGAGTGCGGGAAAGATCCTTGCACCGTCCTCCAATAAGAGATCCATGACGGGTCTTGTCGAGGAATAATCGTCTCGATCATCGATGTATTCGGCACTCGGTCCGATGAGAATCGTGCCGTCGACCGTCGGTGTCAGATGGATTCCGAGACCGCCGGACTTGGCGTTCGGCACAGGGTAGGCCGGCATGGGGAGAAGAGGAGCGAGCTTCTTGTCGAGGATAAAATACTCGCCGCGGCATGGATATATCGTGTATTCGCTTATTCCGAGCATGTTTGCGATCCGGTCGGAATAAAGACCGGCGCAGTTGATGATCCATCGGCCCGTAAAAGATGCGGTGTCCGTCCGGACTGTATAGTTCTCATCCTTTTTCCCGATACCCGTTACATTCTGGTTGAGGAAAAATTCCGCACCGTTCTTTTGAGCGTTCTCTGCAAGGGCGATCGTATACAGAAACGAATCGAGAATGCCGGTCATCGGGGAATAAAGGGCAAAGTGCCCGCCGATACCGGGGGCGAGCCCGGCGATCCTCGCGGCATCGATCAGTTCGAGACCGGGACAGCCGTTTCTGTCGCCCTGCGACTTAAGAGACTCAAGCCCGTGATAATCGTCTTCGTCGAATCCGACAACCAGTTTTCCGGTTCTTCGAAAAGGAACATCGAGATCCTTCGCGGCCTGGTCGAAACCAAGGTTCCCCTCGACACAGTATTTCGCCATAAGCGTACCGGGTTTGTTGTTGAACCCCGCGTGAAGGACTGCGGAGTTCCTTCCGCTGGTTCCGGACACGACATCCGCCTCTTTTTCGAGGACGGCGATGCTTAACGTATATCGGGAAAGCTCCCGTGCGACGGCACTTCCGATTACACCCGCGCCGATGATGATCACGTCATAAATCTTCTGCATGTACACTCCGATGATTTTTCCGCCGGACCATGGCCGGCGAACACGTAAGAATATGACGACAGTATAGCATTTTTCGCGCGAAAAGTAGTAAGACGGAAGGCCGTATATGATCGAAGCGCCTGATTTACGATATACTGAAATGATAGAGGAAGATTCTAAGATACGAGGAGGAATTTTCTGTGAGTACGATGCATAATTCTGCGAACAAAGGCGATATAGCGTCGTCGGTACTGCTGCCCGGCGATCCGCTTCGGGCGAAATATATTGCCGGGAATTTTCTTGAGAATGCGGTTTGCTACAACGGGATACGGGGAATGCTCGGGTTTACCGGCACGTATCGCGGGAAGCGCGTATCGGTACAGGGCACGGGAATGGGCGCACCGTCGATCTCCATATATGCAAATGAACTCATGGAGCACTACGAGGCCGAAACCTTAATCCGCGTCGGCACCTGCGGATCGATCCGTGAGGACGTTCACATCAAAGACGTCGTTATTGCGGTCGGCGCTTCGACCGATTCCGGTATGAACCATGACCGGTTCGGCAGCATCTGTTTCGCCCCGACGGCATCCTTCGAATTGCTGCTGAAAGCCTGGGAAGCAGCAAAGGCAGGCGGCGTGAAAGCCGTTGCAGCCGGTGTGTTTACAAGCGATAAGTTCTACGATGACCGGCTTGTTTCCAAGCGGGAACTGATGACGCAGTACGGAGTCGCCGCTATGGATATGGAGACATGCGAACTGTATACTTTGGCAGCCAGACACGGCCGCAAGGCGCTTTCCCTGCTTACTGTGAGCGATCATCTCGTGACCGGCGAAAAGTGTACGACAGAGGAACGCCAGACATCGTTTAACGACATGATAAAACTTGCACTCGAGATCATCTGATTCAAAACGTGTTAACTTTCCCCTTGGAGGCGCTATGGAAGTATTTGACCGTGTAAGCACAGGTATGCTCGGACTTGACAACGTGATCGACGGCCTTCGTCTCGGAGACAATGTCGTATGGAAGGTCGAGTCCGTGGCGGATTACAGGAAGATGATTGAGCCGTTTGTGCGGCAAGCCAGAAAAGACCGGCGAAAACTGGTCTATATGCGCTTCGGAAGCCACGAACCGCTCCTGCCGGACGACCCGGATATTCTTCTTCGCCGGATTGATCCCCAGGTGGGATTCGAAAGCTTTGCGTCGGAAGTACACCGGATCGTAAAGAGCGAGGGGAAGCGTGCCTTCTATGTTTTCGATTGCCTGACGGATCTTCTTAAATACTGGTATTCCGATCTCATGATCGGCAATTTCTTTAAAGTTACCTGTCCGTATCTCTACGAGCTGGATACGGTCGCATATTTTGCGCTTCGCAGAAACACGCATACGTTTGCCACCATTGCCGGCATACGCGAAACCACGCAGCTTCTTCTGGATCTGTACCAGCTGGACGAACGTCTTTACGTGCACCCTCTTAAAGTCTGGCAGAGATATTCGTCGACGATGTTTTTCCCGCACCTGATACGCGAACAGGAAGCAATCAGTATTACTTCCAGCGCCGAGGTTGCCGAACTGTTCTCGAAAATTCACTCGAGCGGTGACCGTATGGACTACTGGACCGCCTATTTTCGAAAAGCAAAGGCCGTTCTTGTCCATTCACCGGAAGAACAGGAGTCGGTAAAAAGAGAGCTGATGAGGATGATGTTCGGCGCGCAGTCGAGGATGTTTGATCTGTGCGACCGCTATTTCTCGCTTTCCGATATACTGGCGATCGCATCGAGGGAGCTCGGGACGGGCTTTATCGGCGGCAAGAGCATCGGTATGCTCATAGCCAGAAAGATCCTCGAAAAGGACGGATTCGGCCGTTATACTCCCTATATGGAGTCGCATGATTCCTATTATCTCGGCTCGGATGTCTTTTATACCTATATCGTACAGAACGGCTGGTGGCGGCTTCATACAAAACAAAGAACTGCGGAGGGCTACTACTCTTTCGCGCCGGAGCTCAGAGATAAAATGCTCCGCGGCAAATTTCCCAAGGACATTCAGGAGCAGTTCATCCAGATGCTCGAATATTTCGGACAATTTCCGATTATCGTGCGATCGAGCTCGCTCCTTGAGGACAATTTTGGAAATGCGTTCGCCGGCAAGTACGAGAGCGTCTTCTGTCCCAACCAGGGAACGCCGGAAGAACGCTATGAGGCCTTCGAACAGGCGGTACGGACGGTCTACGCAAGTACCATGAACGAGGACGCGCTGGCATACCGCATGAACCGGGGACTCTTCGAAAGCGACGAGCAGATGGCGATTCTTGTCCAGAGAGTCTCGGGAGACCAGTACGGCGGCCTTTTCTTTCCGCATGTCGCAGGTGTCGGCAATTCTTCCAATCTGTATGTCTGGGACAAAGCAATCAAGATGGATGCAGGTATGCTGCGTATGGTTTTTGGTCTTGGAACCAGAGCTGTGGACCGGACGTCGCACGACTACGTGAAGATCATCTGCCTTGACGATCCGCTTCGCATGTCGCCGATGGATTACGAGGATCGGAAGGAATACTCACAGCACGCCGCGGATGTGATTTCCCTGCCGGGGAACGAGCTTACCTCGGAGGATCTTGACCGGATCTTCGAGACAGATATCAAGGCGGACAAGGAGCTTTTTGCAAGCCAGGATTATGAGACGGCCAGACGTTATCGCGAAGAAGGAATAAGGAACCGTAAGGTGCCGGGGATCTATGATTTCAAAAAGCTTCTGAAGACGACCGAGTTCGCGGTGATTATGAGGGATATCCTTGCGCTCGTCTCAAAAGTCTACAATTATCCGGTCGATATCGAATTTGCCGCCAATTTCACGCCGGACGGAAGATTCCGCATCAATCTTCTGCAGTGCCGTCCGCTTCAGACATCCGGTCTCGGCAAATCGGTCGAGATGCCGGATCTGATCGGGAAGGACGACTGTTTCTTCTCGACGAAGGGCAGCTTCATGGGCGGCAACGTACGCCTTAAGATGGACTATGTCATCTACGTCGACCCGATCCGCTATCAGAAGCTGAACGAGGCTTCCAAATACTCCGTCGCGAGACAGATCGGATATATCAATACGGCGCTGAAGGGGAGAAGCCTGATGCTGATCGGACCGGGCCGCTGGGGGACCACGACTCCGTCGCTTGGCGTACCCGTCCATTTTTCGGAGCTGTGCAATATGGCGGTCTTGTGCGAAGTGGCGTCCCGGGAAGCGGGGTTTGCCCCGGAACTGTCCTACGGCAGCCATTTTTTCCAGGATCTGGTCGAGACCGGTATTTTCTACGCGGCTATTTTTGACGGGCAGAAGGACGTTGTCTTCCATCCGGAATACGTATTGGAGCGCGAAAATCTCTTTTCGGAGATCGTGCCGGAGGGAGCTGCCTTTGCCGATGTAATCAGGGTCATCCAAACGGACGATCTTCAGATCTATTCCGATATCGTCTCACAGAGCCTGATCTGCAAGTGATCTGAATACAAAAAAGGCACATACAAAGGGCCGGTGCTGTACCCGGACCTTTGTATGTGCGTGGAATGTGTGTATCCCGTCAGACCTTTGATATGTACTTTAGACGGGATTGAAGGGTGTTATTCTACGTCCTGCAAAGCGTCGTATCCTTCTTCACCTGTACGGACCTTGACGACATTCTCCACATCGTAAACGAAGATTTTACCGTCACCGATATGACCGGTGTAAAGAACCTTTTTGGCCGTTTCGATGACAAGTCTTACGGGAACCTTGGCGACTACGATCTCTACCTGTACTTTTGGCAGAAGGTTGATCTCGGTTTCAACGCCGCGGTAGTATTCCGTCTTGCCCTTCTGAGCACCGCAGCCGAGTACCTGTGTCACTGTCATACCGGTAATTCCGATCTTATTCATCGCTTCCTTGAGTGCTTCAAATTTACTCTGCTTAATAATGATGTCGATCTTGGTGATCTTCACGTCGGATGCCATCTGTGTGGAAGGCGACGTTACAAGCTCTACGGGAACCGCGCGGTCCGGAGAAACCTTTTCGGAGGCGGAAGCGGCTTCCTTCTTGGCTGTGTAGTAATTGAATCTTTCGAGCTGTGCGATCGGCTTGTTGTCGGCCGAGTCGAAGTCGAGCTCGGAACGTGTCATTGCGCTGTCGGGATAGGCGAGAACGCCCATTTCGGGAACGTCGAGTCCTTCAAGTTCATCTTCCGGTGCGACACGAAGACCCCAGACCTTATCGAGTACCTTAAAGAAGACAAAAGATACGCCGAAGCCCCAGACCAGAAGAACGAGAAGGCAGATGACCTGTGCGAGAAGCTGGGAGGCATCTCCGAAGAAGAGGCCCTTGACTCCGCCGCTTACTCCGTTGATTCCGTCGCCGTAGGCGCCGTCTGCAAAGAGTCCTAAGGACAGTACGCCCCAGAAGCCGTTGACGCCGTGAACAGAGATCGCACCGACCGGATCGTCGAGCTTCAGCTTATTCTCAACAAACGGAACCGCTACGCAGACCAGAAGACCGGCGACTATTCCAATGATAAAGGCTGAGAAACCGTTTACAAAAGCGCAGGGAGCCGTGATGGCGACGAGGCCGGCGAGGCAGCCGTTGGCTGTCATGGACGGATCGGGTTTGCCGAACTTGATCCACATGTAGAAGAGAGCGACAAGTCCGCCGATCGCGCCGGCGATCATCGTGTTGGTGGCGACTACCGACAGGCGGAAGTCGGAGGAATTGAGGGTCGATCCTGCGTTAAAGGAGAACCAGCAGAAGAAGAGAATAATGGTTCCGATGATTGCCATCGGAATGTTGTGGCCGGGAAAAGCACGGGCGGAGCCGTCTTTCTTGAATTTGCCGATACGGGGCCCGAGTACAATGGCACCGGCCAGAGCGATCATGCCGCCCATGGAGTGAACGACTGCGGAACCCGCAAAGTCAACAACACCGTGTCCGATTCCAAAGTTCTTGCCGAGAGTGGAGAGCCAGCCGCCGCCCCATACCCAGTTACCAAACAGCGGGTAAAGGAACATCGAGATAAAGAAGGATGTAATGACGACAGCCGAATACTTGACACGCTCGGCCATGGCGCCGGTCGGAATTGTAACGGTTGTGTCCATGAAAACCATCTGGAAAAAGAAGAGCGCGTAGATGCCTGCATCGTAGGTTCCCAGAAGACCAAAGCCCTTGTATCCGACAATGCCTCCGAATCCGGGAATGGAGACCAGTGCATTGAGCGCGGCACCCCCCGTGCCAAGGCCCGCAGCACCGCCGGAACCACCCATCTGCAGTGCGAAACCGCAGAGATAGTAGCCGATTGCGCCGACCAGGAAAACCATGAAGTTCATGGTCATGGTGTGAGCCGCGTTCTTGCCGCGGCAGAATCCGGTTTCAACCATAGCGAAACCGCACTGGAAGAAGAAAACCATAAAGGCACAGATCATGATCCATGTGTAGTTGGCTCCGAGCTGAGCCTTGGCTGCCGTCCCCGCGACATCCGAGATCGTTTCGTTTCCCGTAACCGTCACATAGTTGGATCCGATTGAATCGGCTGCTGACGAATCACCTTTTATCGCATAACCGATAAACAGGATGGCGGCAACAATGACGGAACAGATTAAAAGCATAAAGAGATACTTCTTCTTGTTCTTCATAGTACTGACTCCTTTTCAAATTGTTTTTTATTTGCCGGAGGGCGGATTTTTTGTCGCTTTCACAACTCTGAAATTGCCCCAGGAAAATCTGGAAATGCTCTGGTAGACTTCTTTTTTCAGCTTTTGAACGGATATAAAGTAGCGTGCGCCGAGAAACAGGATGACAACTCCAAAAACTGCACCGTGAATTTGGTTGCTCATGACGGAAAAATATACGTCATACAGGTAGCTGTAGACGGCGAATGCGACGCCGATAAGCATGATGATAATGGATGTGGCGAAGAGTGCCGTTATGGCGGTGACTTTTACGGCGTCTGTCTGTTGATTCTTTATGCGGCTGTCCATGCGGGATACCTCCTTTCCGGGGGATGTATTCAGACAAAGCAAAGGCGCCTCCGGGTTTTGTCCCCCGAAAGCGCCTTTGCTTCAATCGATATGGAAATAGGAAACTTAAGTTGATCAGTTGCGAAGAAGCATCTCCGCATAAGACGGATAAGGCCAGTTCCGGGCTCCGCAGAGCGGCTCGAGTGTGTCGACCGTTTCCCGGATGCTTTGCATGGCTGCAAACACATAGTCATGCTGGAATTTGGCATTCTCGTGCAAATCCTTAATGGCGCCGCTCTCCGCAATGTACTTGTCAAGCAGGGAAAGCTCATTGAGAAGATCTTTGGAGAGACCCGAAATCTCCTTGAGAAGGGAGGCTTCAAGGTCGGCCGCATAATCGGTTCCCAGATCGGATTTGGCCTTGAGAAGAGATGCAATTTCGGATTGTGTTGCAATCACAGCCGGGATGATGTCCCGCTTAACCATATCACTCAGGGTGAGAGCTTCGATCTGAATGATCTTGATATAGTTTTCGATGGAGACTTCTTCTCTGGAATGAATTTCTGTTTCCGAGAAAACGCCGCAACGCTGAAATAACTTGATGTTCTCTTTTTTCGACAGGTAGGGAAGTACTTCCGGTGTCGATTTAAGATTCAGGAGTCCGCGCTTTTCCGCTTCCTCAACCCACTCTTCAGAGTAGTTGTTGCCGTTGAAGATAATCCGGTTGTGTTCGCTTAGCGTCTTTTTTGTAAGTGCCGCGGAATCCGCAAGGAAATCGACGCTCGTTTCGAGCTCATCGGCAAAACTCATCAGGCAGTCTGCGACAATCGTATTCAGAACAATGTTCGGCATCGCGATGGACTGGCTCGAACCCGGCATGCGGAATTCGAATTTGTTGCCCGTAAAGGCAAACGGAGAAGTTCTGTTTCTGTCTGTCGTGTCCTTTGTGAAGTGGGGAAGGACCTGTGCGCCGATGGACATTTTCGTCTTTCCGTTGCAGTGGGAGGGCGTGTCCGTAATGATCGAGCGTATTACTTCATCGAGTTCTTCGCCGATAAAGACAGAAATGATGGCCGGCGGCGCTTCGTTGGCACCGAGACGGTGATCGTTGGCGGGGCTTGCGACGGAGAAGCGCATGAGATCCTGGTGCAGATCGAGAGCTTTGATGATGGCCGCAAGGAAGAGAAGGAACTGTGCGTTCTCACGCGGCGTATCGCCGGGCTCGAGAAGGTTGATTCCGTCGTCCGTCGCGAGGGCCCAGTTGTTGTGCTTGCCGCTGCCGTTTACACCGGCAAAGGGCTTTTCGTGAAGAAGGCAGCGCATACCGTGTCTCATCGCTACGCGTGTCATCATCTCCATCATCAGCTGGTTCTGATCGGCCGCGACATTCGAGACGGAGAAGACCGGTGCCAGTTCATGCTGGCTCGGCGCGACTTCGTTATGTTCGGTCTTTGCATAAATTCCAAGCTGCCAGAGCTCGCGGTTCAGTTCTTCCATGAAGGCGGAAACACGGGGCTTGATGATGCCGAAATAATGATCCTCGAGTTCCTGCCCTTTCGGGGGTTTCGACCCGACCAGGGTGCGGCCGCAGTTGATCAGATCCGGACGTGCGAGATAGTACTTCTCGTCGATGAGGAAATACTCCTGCTCCGCGCCGACCGTTGTCTGTACGCGGCTTGATACGGAATTCCCGAAAAGCCGGAGGATTCTTAAGGCCTGCTTGTCCATTGCCTCAAGAGAACGAAGAAGCGGAGTCTTCATATCGAGAGCTTCGCCGCCGTATGAGCAGAAAGCTGTCGGAATGCAAAGGCAGTTTCCTTTAATGAATGCGTAGGAGGTTGGATCCCAGGCCGTATATCCGCGTGCTTCAAAAGTGGCGCGAAGTCCGCCGGACGGGAAGCTCGATGCGTCGGGTTCGCCGCGAACCAGGGCGCTTCCGGAGAATTTCAGGATCGGACGGCCGTCTTTCGGCTCAAGAAAAGCATCGTGCTTCTCCGCTGTGATCCCGGTCATGGGCTGAAACCAGTGCGTAAAATGTGTCGCTCCGTTATCCAGCGCCCACGCCTTCATTCCTTTGGCAACCTCATGGGCCACGTCGATGTCGAAGTGCTTGCCCGATGTGATCGTCCGGCGCAGGGACTTGTAGATATCGCCGGGTAAGTATTTGAGCATCATGTCGTCATTAAAGACGAGCTTTCCGAAATCCTCCAACAATTTTTCCATCTTCATTTCCTCCTTGAAAGACCGCCGTAAACCAAAACAAGAAAAAGACGCCAAGCCACTTGCTGCGGCCTAGCGTCTTTGCTTCATAACGGTAATGTACCACGGGCGAAAATGAAAGTCAATAAAAAATTCTTGCAAAAATTACAAATAATCACTTTTCAATCGGAAGAAATACGTATATTATGAATCCACAAACAAATAATCTTGCAAACGCGGCCGATTGCATAAACATTGTATATGACAAATGCTATTTTATCAAAACGGCAAACAAAGACGTTACCAGAATTTCATATTTTTTTGGTTTTTAGGGATTCGAGGAGGATAGTAATGAAACAAGGTAAAGCGGACCAAGGACTCTACAGACAATCCTTTGAACACGATGCCTGCGGTATTGGCGTACTTGCTCAAATTAAGGGAGTTAAGTCACATCAGATGCTGCAGGATGCGCTGTCGGTTCTGATCAACATGGAACACAGAGGCGGTAAAGGCCTCGAAGACAATACCGGAGACGGTGCGGGAATACTGTTCCAGATTCCTCACCGCTATTTTCGCAAGGAGGCACAGAATCAGGGCCACTTGCTGCCGAATGCCGGTGAATACGGCGTTGCGATGATCTTTCTGCCGCAGGACCAGGATAAAGCGGAGAAAGCCCGTACGATTTTCGAGACCGTATGCGTCGAGAATGGCGTACCCCTGCTCTTCTGGAGAAAAGTCCCCGTTGATCCGTCCAATCTCGGATATTCGGCAAAATCTTCGATGCCGACAATCTATCAGGCATTTATCCGCCGTCCGAATACGACTCCCGCGGGCGATGTTTTCGAAAGAAAGCTTTATATCCTTAGAAGACTCGTCGAAAAAAGGATCGAGCGCATCGGTGACATGGACGGAGACATTTTCTACATCGCATCGATGTCCTGCCGTACCATCGTTTACAAGGGCATGCTTGTCGCTTCGCAGCTCAGTTCCTTCTATATGGATTTAACCGATGCGAAGGTGGAAACAGCACTTGCTCTCGTCCATTCCCGCTTCAGCACAAACACCAATCCCTCATGGGAACGTGCCCATCCGAACCGCTATATCATTCACAACGGTGAAATCAACACGCTGCGCGGCAACGTAAACTGGATGACAGCCAGAGAAAACAACCTGTATTCGCCGGTACTCGGTGATGATTTGAAGAAGGTTCTGCCGATCATCGATCAATCCGGATCTGACTCCGCCATACTCGACAACGTTTTTGAATTCCTGAATATTTCCGGAAAGTCCCTGGCGCGTTCCGCCATGATGCTTCTTCCGGAACCGTGGGTTCACAATCCCGATATAAGCGAAAAGCTTCGCGCATTTCTCGCCTATCAGTCAACGCTGATGGAACCGTGGGACGGTCCCGCGGCGATCGCGTTCACAAACGGCGTCCAGGTCGGTGCAATTCTTGACAGAAACGGCCTTCGTCCCGCACGTTATTACGTCACGAAGGACGACCGCCTGATTCTCGCATCAGAAGTCGGCGTTCTCGACATCGATCCTTCCCAGATCCTGCAGAAGGGAAGTCTTGAGCCGGGTAAGATGATTATGGTCGATCCGGAAAAGGGCAGAATCCTCTGGAATGACATCATCAAGGAGGGTCTTGCCAATCAGCTCCCCTACGGCCAGTGGATCGACGAAGAACTCGTACAACTCGATCAGATCGAGGATCCGGATCAGGCGATGAGAATCAATCTGCTTGAGGGTGAGACGTCGGGCACGAGTCCGGCCGCCGCTTCCGAAATGACAAAAGATGCACTGCTTCAGCAGATGCGCAAGTTCGGTTATGTATACGAAGACATCACGGATACGATTCTTCCCATGGCGAATAACGGTGAGGAACCGATCAATTCGATGGGTATTGACGTGCCTCTGGCCGTGCTGTCAGATCGCCCGAAGCCGCTTTACGATTACTTCAAGCAGCTTTTCGCGCAGGTGACAAATCCTCCGATCGATGCTCTTCGCGAATCGATCGTCACATCGACACAGGTTTATATCGGAACCAGCGGCAACCTGCTGGAAGATACGAAGACGAATTGCCGTCTGCTTCGTCTTAAAACACCGCTCCTTACCGAGGGCGATTTCCGCAAGATCGAGAACATGCGTGTCCGCGGCTTCAGTACACAGGTATTCCGCACGGTATTCAACCGCCTGGCGGATCCGGAGACCGGTCTGCGAGACGCACTCGACCAGTTGAACGAGAGTGTGCTGGAGGCGGTTAAGAACCACGTGAATGTCATCATCTTAAGCGACCGTCTTAAGAACGAGAATGAAGTTCCGATTCCGTCGCTTCTTGCCTGTTCGTCTGTTCACCACCACCTGATCCGCGCCGGCATCCGGACACACGCAGACATAGTTGCCGAAACGGGAGATCTGCGCGAGGTACACCACGCGGCTATGCTGGTCGGATACGGCGTGTCCGCCATCTACCCGTATCTCTCGCACGAGATGATTAAGAACTTATGCGAAAAAGGGGATATCAAGTGCCGTGAAGATGAGGCGATTGCGAACTACAACGAGGCTCTCGTTCACGGTATTATCAAGGTTATGTCCAAGATGGGTATCTCGACGATTCACTCGTATGAAGGCTCGCAGAATTTCGAAGCCCTCGGTATCGACCCTTCGGTAATTGACCGCTACTTCACAAACACCGTCAGCCGGATCGGCGGACTCAAGCTTCCCGATATCCAGAAGGAAGCCGTCATGAAATATGATCAGGCTAAGAAGGCCGCAGCATCGGGAATTCCGGATGTTTTGGAATCCGGAGGTGAGACGCATTATCGTACGGGAAAAGAAGAGCATCTCTATGATCCGATGACCATCTATCTGCTTCAGAAGGCAGTCCGTACGTCGGACTACAAGACATTCAAGACGTATACGAGCCGATTCAACGAAGGCCGGATCCATGCCACGCTCCGAAGCCTGTTTACCTTCAAAAAGAGTTCGGGTATTCCGCTCGATGAAGTCGAACCGGCTTCCGAAATCGTGAAGAGATTCAAGACCGGCGCCATGTCGTACGGCTCGATTTCCAAAGAAGCGCACGAAACCCTTGCGATCGCGATGAACCGTCTCGGCGGAAAATCCAATACCGGAGAGGGCGGCGAAGACATTTCGCGCGAGGTGCTCGAAAGTAACGGCGACTCGAAGTTGTCGGCGATCAAGCAGGTTGCGTCGGGCCGTTTCGGTGTAACGTCGCGTTACCTCAATTCGGCACAGGAGATTCAGATCAAGATCGCTCAGGGAGCCAAACCCGGCGAAGGCGGTCATCTGCCCGGCAAGAAGGTCTATCCCTGGATTGCCAAGACCCGTCAGTCCACACCGGGTGTCGGCCTGATCTCTCCGCCGCCGCATCATGACATCTATTCGATTGAGGACCTGGCGGAACTGATATACGACCTGAAGAACGCGAACGACCGCGCCTCCATCACGGTTAAACTCGTATCCGAAGCAGGCGTCGGTACCGTTGCGGCCGGTGTAGCCAAGGGCGGAGCGGATCTGATTCTGATTTCCGGACACGACGGCGGCACCGGTGCCGCCCCCGGTAACTCGATCCGTCATACGGGTCTTCCGCTCGAGCTCGGTCTCGCCGAGACGCAGCAGACTCTGATGAGAAACGGTCTGAGAAGCCGCGTCCGGATCGAAGCGGACGGAAAGCTTATGACCGGCCGCGATGTCGCTGTAGCCTGCCTCCTCGGAGCCGAGGAATTCGGTTTTGCAACGGCGCCGCTGATCACGCTCGGGTGCCTGATGATGCGCGCCTGCCAGTCCGATACATGTCCCGTAGGTGTCGCGACACAGAATGAGAGCCTTCGCGGTAAATTCGCGGGCAAACCGGAATATATTATCAACTTCATGATGTATATCGCCGAAGAGATGCGCGAATACATGGCCGAACTCGGGTTCAGGACGGTTGAAGAGATGTGCGGACACGCCGAGTGCCTCCGTCAGTCGGACACAGCACCGAACTGGAAAGCCGGCACGATCGACCTGTCTGCCGTACTTGCGGAATCGGAAACTCCTTTTGCGGATGTCGTAAAGGGAAGCGAGATTATGCACTACTCGCCGGATATGGCATTCCATTATGACCTGGACCGTACACTCGACAAATCTCTCTTTATTCCGCTGTGCAGTCATGTCATCAACAATCTGACCGCTATCCATTTTGCCGCGGACGTATCGAATGTTGACCGTGCTCTCGGCACGATACTCGGGTCGAGAATCACAAGGAAATATCCCGAGGGTCTTCCGGAGGAACTGATCTGTATTGATCTGGAAGGCTCCGGCGGACAGAGTCTCGGCGCATTCCTCCCGAAGGGTGTTCGAATGACCGTTAAGGGTGACGCGAACGATTACTTCGGAAAGGGTCTCTCCGGCGGTACACTGGCGGTCGTCGCACCTGAAAAGAGCGGGTTCATTGCTTCCGAGAACATCATCATCGGAAACGTAGCCTTCTACGGCGCCACTTCGGGAAAAGCCTATATCAACGGTGTCGCGGGTCAGCGTTTCGCGGTTCGCAACTCCGGCGCGGATCTGGTCATAGAAGGTATGGGCAACCATGGATGTGAATACATGACGGGCGGAACCGTCGTCTGTCTCGGACCTGTCGGCGTGAACTTCGCCTGTGGAATGAGCGGAGGCATTGCGTATATCTACGATCCGGACGGCATGCTTGACAGCCGTCTGAATCACGAAATGGTGGACATGACGGTTCTCGGACTTCATGACTATACGATCCTGAAGCTGATGCTCGAAGAGCACATCGCGATCACAAAGTCACCGCTCGGCATCCGTCTTATGTACTCCTTCGATCAGGAAAAGCATAACTTCAAGAAGGTAATCCCTTATGAGTACAGAAGAATTCACCGCCTTGCGGCCGAACAGGAAAAGAACGGAATGAGCCATTCGGAGGCAATCGCCAAGGCGTTTGCCATGATTACGGCAAGCGATAAGGGAGAGAGGAAAGAATAATGGGAAAGACAGGCGGATTTTTACAATATGACCGTAAGGACCACAGCTCAAGGTCTGTCAGGGATCGGATCTGCGATTTCGACGAGTTTGCCGTTAGGCTCACAGAGGAAGAACAGCGGATTCAGGCTGCACGCTGCATGAACTGCGGGACGCCGTTCTGCCAGACCGGAATGCTGATTGACGGGAAGGTGACCGGTTGTCCTTTGAACAACTTAATCCCGGAATGGAACGACCTTGTATACCGCGGACAATGGGATGAAGCGTATGACCGTTTGACCCTTACGAATCCTTTCCCGGAATTTACGGGAAGAGTATGTCCCGCGCCGTGTGAAGCCGGCTGCAATCTGGGCCTGAACGAGCTTCCCACGAGTATCAAGGACAACGAACTTCAGATCATTGAAAAAGCTTTTGATCGTTCAAACGTGAAGGCGTATGCGAAAAAAGTCGCAACGGGTAAGAAGGTTCTGGTTATCGGAGGCGGTCCGTCCGGACTCGCCGCGGCATCGACCCTCAATCGCTTAGGACATGATGTGACCGTTTTCGAGCGGAATGACCGGGTGGGGGGCCTTCTGATGTACGGCATCCCCAACATGAAGCTCGACAAGAAAATCATTGAGAGAAGAATAGAGATCATGGAGGCGGAAGGCATCCGATTCGAATGCGGACGCACCGTAACCGATGAGGCGGACGCGAAAAAGCTTCTCGCCGAGTACGATGCCGTACTTCTTTGCTGCGGTTCCACCGACGCCCGCGACATCCGTGTCCCGGGAAGAGACGCCTCGGGAATCTACTTCGCCGTCGATTTTCTGAGCCGCAACACGAAAAGCCTCCTCGACTCGAACCTTACCGACGGTAAGGCTGTGTCGGCTAAGGACAAGAATGTCGTGATCATCGGCGGAGGCGATACCGGAACCGACTGCGTGGGAACTTCCATCCGTCAGGGCTGCAGGAGCGTCACACAGATCGAGATCATGGCCTGTCCTCCCGATAAGAGAGCGTCCAATAATCCATGGCCGGAGTGGCCTATGACCTATAAGCAGGATTACGGACAGCAGGAAGCGACCCTTGTCGCAGGTGCCGATCCGAGGCGCTGGCTCACGACGGTTACCGCGATCAATAAGAACGACAAGGGTGAGGTTGTTTCGGTTGATACCGTTAAGGTATCCTGGCAGAAGACCGAAAAGGGTTTTGCGCCCATTCCCGTGGAAGGCACTGCGGAAACGCTTCCGTGTGATCTTCTTCTGATCGCTATGGGATTTGTCGGGCCGGAGACACCCGTGATGGATGCCTTCGGAATGGAAAGAACGCCAAGAGGCCTGCCGATTATGGCTACGACCTATCGGACCGGCAAGGAGAAAGTATTTGCGGCGGGTGACATGCGCCGAGGACAGTCTCTTGTCGTCTGGGCGATCGCCGAGGGCGTTCAATGCGCAGAAGAGGCCGATCAGTACTTAAGCGGGAACAAGTAAGTCGCGCGAATCTATGACCCTCCCCAAACGATGAAGATCTTCATAGAAGTGCACCTCTATATACCGGAATGGTTTCCGGTATAGAGGTGTACTTTTTACGCCTTGAATCCGGTGCCCTGTAAAAGACCTTCAAAAATCTCTCGCCCGATCTCCTTTTAATTGAGCTAGAATAAGAATGACAAGAAAAACGATCCGGAGGATTTACTTATGCAGGCATATGAACGATTTATCCGATACGCGGCCGTACACACCACTTCCGACGACCATTCAGAGACGGTTCCGACCAGTTCCCGTCAACTGGATCTGGCCGGCAAGCTCGAAAGCGAGATGTGGGATATCGGCCTTGAAAAGGTGCGAGTCAGCCCGAAAGGCTACGTATACGGGGAGATCCCCGCAACACCCGGATGCGAAAATGCGCCGGCACTTGGATTTATCGCACATATGGACACGTCTCCGGACGCCTGCGGTGAGAATGTGAATCCGCAGATCATAAAGGACTATGACGGAGGAGACGTCGTATTGCGGGGGAGCGGCCAGATGCTGAGTACCGCAATGTTCCCGCATCTTCCGGAACTTAAGGGACGTACGCTGATTACATCCGACGGAACGACGCTTCTGGGCGCCGATGACAAAGCCGGTATTGCCGAGATCCTGACAGCCTGTGAAAGAGTCATCGCCGGCCAAATGCCGCACGGCAGAATCTGCATCGGTTTCACACCGGACGAGGAAGTCGGAAAAGGCGCCGATCATTTCGACGTAACGGGATTTGGCGCTGACTTCGCCTATACGGTCGACGGCGGGCCGGAGGGCGAGCTCGAATATGAGAATTTTAATGCCGCGCGTGCGGTCCTTACGATTCGCGGCGTATCGGTTCATCCGGGTTCGGCCAAAAATATCATGGTGAATGCTCTTGCCGTCGCATGTGAAATCAATGGGATGCTCCCGTCGGCCGAGACGCCTGACCATACCGAGGGATATCAGGGCTTCTATTTCCTGCACAGACTGGAAGGCAGCACCGAGAAGGCTGTTATCGAATACAGTCTTAGAGACCACGATATGAGCCTCCTTAATGCCCGCAGCAAGACACTTGAACAGGCGGTCAGGATCGTGAATGAAAAATACGGAGCGGACACGGTGTCGATTACGATCACAGAGCAGTACAGGAACATGGCCGATGTAATCAATAAGAATTTCCACCTGATCGAGAATGCGCGCCTTGCGATCAAGAATCAGGGATTGGCACCGATCGAGAACCCGCTGCGGGGCGGAACCGATGGTGCGCGCCTTAGCTACATGGGTTTGCCGTGCCCGAATCTGGGTACCGGCGGTTACGCATATCACGGCTGCTTTGAGCATATCACCGCAGAAGGCATGGATATCAGTACAGACATCATCTGTGAATTGATTTCAATCTATTCACAGAAAACAAAATAACAATTTGTATTCTCTGCCGGGTAGGAGGTTCTTATGCGAAAAGAAATCATTGCGATCCCAATGGGAGATCCTGCGGGAGTCGGACCGGAAATCGTCGTTAAAGCGCTTTCCTCTCATCTCATAGGCGACGGGATTGCTTCTCTCGTGATCGGAGACCGTAAGATTCTGGAAGACGCGATGCGGTTTTTGCACGCCCCTCTTGCCATTCATCCGGTCGATCGAGGCGGTCAGTGTCTGGCAGAGGAAGGAGTCCTGAACCTTCTTGATATGCACAATATGGATAAGAAGGAATTTTCGCATGGGAAAGTATCCGGCGCATGCGGGAGGGCTGCCTATCAGTACATTGAAAAGGCCGTGGAACTGGCGATGAGCGGGGAAGCGGACGCCATTGCGACTCCGCCGATCAACAAGGAATCCCTGCGGGCGGGCGGAGTGGATTATATCGGCCATACGGAGATTTTTGCAGGGCTGACCGGCGTAAAGGATCCGCTTACGATGTTTGAGGTGCGGGGCTTAAGGGTCTTTTTCCTGAGCCGCCATGTCTCTTTGCGGAGGGCGATCGATCTCGTTACTAAGGATCGAATCGTCGAATGTGCGGTAAGGTGCATGGAATCTCTCGAACGTTTGGGGGTTGTGAAGCCGTCGATCGCCATTGCCGGGCTTAACCCGCACAGCGGTGAGCATGGTCTTTTCGGTGATGAAGAGGGAAGTGAAATCGAACCGGCCGTATCCGAGCTTCGCGCGGCAGGCTATAACGTATCGGGCCCCGTTGGGGCGGACTCGGTTTTTCATCTCGCGCTGCACGGCCGATACGATGCCGTTCTTTCTCTGTATCACGACCAGGGACATATCGCAACGAAGACACTCGATTTTGAACGTACGATTGCCGTAACGAACGGCCTCCCGTTCCTGAGAACCTCGGTCGACCATGGTACGGCCTTTGATATTGCGGGGCAGGGGATTGCAAGTCCCGTGAGCATGATCGAGGCGATTCTTCTGGCCAATAAATACGTTCCGTTTTTTAGAGGCGGATATCCGACGGCCCGTACGGAGTAATCGATATCGCGAGAATCCGGAAGGCATAAAAAAACCACCGTTTTTGCGGTGGCTTTTTTACGTGGATAACAACCGGTTACACACTCGTTATGTGTGTTATTCGAAAAGAACATCCGCCATCCGAAGAATATCCTGACGTCTCTTCTCGGTAATGGCAAAGTCGATATGAAACAATTTGGAAAGCGTATCTTCCTCAACAAAATCCCCTGTGTGTGCAAAGGCGGGGAGTCTCGTACGTGTGACCTTAACGTAAGTTCTGTCGCACTGCTCAATAACGGCTATGCCGTCTTCAAATCTGGTAATAAATCCACTGATCATAAGTAAGCCTCCTCTCGAACAAGTGCATCAATATTCTGTCGTTATATGTTTTGAGTATACCGAGAGCAGACTTAAATTTTGTTAGTAAAATGTAAACAAAACATGAAAAGTAAAAAAATATAGATATTTCTTTTTTATGAACCGTGTAACAATAGCCTAAGGAATCGCGTGATAAGGGCCGTTTTACGTCCCTCCTGTATGGAATACTGCGAAAAAACACGTGATTCACGCGCATTTACCGTGTAAAATGATGGAGAGATCCATTCTCATACGAGGTATCGCCGCGTGGCGACCCCCTTAAGACGCATCCATCAAACAAAGCAGGAGAACAACATGAAGATTATTATTACCGCGCTCTTTGGACTTGAATCACTGGTCGGAGAAGATCTGATGCAGATCGGATTTCTCAAAGAGCATATCGCAATAACGGACGGGATGGTGACTCTTACCGTACCCGATGACACCTTGGCCGAATCCGTGGCGCGAGTCAATTTGTGGGTCCGAACCGGAGAACGCGTATTTGTCGAGCTCGGTAATTTTCCGGCCAGAACCTTTGACGAACTTTTCGACGGAATCCACAGAATTGCCTGGAATGATTTTATACCGGACGGATATGCTTTTCACATCAACGGCTATTCGAGAAAATCAGAACTGTTCGGAATATCCGCATGTCAATCGATCTGCAAGAAGGCGGTTGTCCGAAAACTTCTTCAAGCCAGGAATCTACCGGAGACGGGCGTAATCCGCGAAGACGAGCGGTACGGACTTCTCAAGGTCCAGTTTGGCATCGTCGCCGATCAGGTAAGTGTGATGATCGATACGTCGGGAGAGAGCCTTCACAAACGCGGATACCGGCCGCTGACGCACCAGGCGCCGATCAAAGAGACCCTTGCCGCAGGCCTTATAAGGCTTTCCCGCTTCAGACCTTTCGGAGAAGAAGCTCTTGTGGATCCATTCTGCGGATCCGGAACGATCGTAATCGAAGCGGCGCTGACCGCATTCAACATTGCACCCGGCTTGAACCGCCCTTTTGCGGCCGAGAACTGGCCGGTTGTCGGCAAGGCGGCGTTTATACGTGCACGCGAAGAAGCTCTCGAAAAGCAGGACCATGATATTCCGGACGACATTTACTTTTTCGGGTCGGATCTGGATTCAAGGGCGGTGGAGACTTCCGAAAGAAATGCGCGGGCTGCCGGAATCGATCGGATGGTCCGGTTTAAAGCAGCGGATGCGTTCGCCCAGACTCCGGACGCCCTGCGGGAATGGACGGGTCTGAACCGTCAGCTGATCCTGTGCAACCCGCCTTACGGCGAGCGGCTCTTAAGTCCTGAGGAAGCGGCAAAAATCTACGAGGGAATTGCGCATACCTATCTCGACAAAGACGGGTACTGCAAAAAAGGAATCCGCTTATCCGTAATATCGCCGGACGATACGTTTGAACATTCCGTCGGACGGGCTGCAGACAAGAGAAGAAAACTCTATAACGGAAATATCAAATGCCAGATGTACCATTATTATAAGCTTGGGAAAAATGAAAACAAATGAGCCAATATTTCACGATAATCAAATACACTGTCCGCGTGTTACGGACACGTAAAGGAACAATCATTCGTAAAAAGAACGTAAACTCTGTGTTATGAAGCTCTGCGGGATTCGGACGTTTATGAACAAGTTTTTTACAAAATGATTACACAAAATGTCAAACGCGTGTTTCCAAAGGTTTCGAGGGACAAAGACCGCAAAAGCGTTGTCGTGTAGTTATGCACAGACTTATCCACAGTTTCCACAGTCTCTAGAAGTGGAAAACAGGTGATGCATTTACCCGATAATTCCGATGCATGTCAAATTTGTCCATGTTATAATAATGTGAACATGCAAAGAAAGAGGTCTCATATGTCTTTTGTATCTGATAGCGCAATGGCGGCAAGAAGTGCCTCCTATCTGACGGCCGTAACTTCTACGGAGTTGAAAAACCGCGCACTCGAAGCCATTGCCGCAGCACTTCAAAACAACAGTGATGCCATCGAAGCGGAAAACAGCAAGGATCTGGCTGACGCCGAGACAAGCGGCTTGGCGATGCCTCTTAGGAAACGTCTTCTGTTTGATGCCGGCAAAATTGCGGCGGCTGTCGACGGAATCAAGAGCCTCGTCTCTCTGCCGGATCCCGTGGGCAGAATCCTTTTGAGCACGGAGATGGACGAAGGACTGGATCTTTATCGCGTCACCTGTCCAATCGGAGTCATCGGTATCATCTTCGAGTCGCGCCCGGACGCGCTTGTCCAGATCGCTTCGCTGTGTCTTAAGACCGGTAACGCGGTTCTCCTCAAAGGCGGGTCGGAAGCGGCCCATACGAACCGGATCTTGACGGATATCATCGTAAAGGCATCCGTCGAGGCAGGCATCCCTTCCGGCTGGGCGGCACTTCTTGAATCCAGAAGCGATGTTGCGGAAATGCTGAAGCTTGACGAGTACATTGATCTGATCATTCCGAGAGGCTCGAATGCCTTCGTTCAGTACATTATGCAGAATTCGAACATACCCGTTCTCGGACATGCGGACGGCGTATGTCATGTCTATGTGCACGAAAAAGCCGATCCGGATATGGCGGTTCGTCTGGTCGTCGACAGCAAGACGCAGTATGTCGCTGTCTGCAACGCTGCGGAGACGCTTCTCATCGATGAATCCATCGCTCCCGTTATGCTTCCGCTTCTGGCGAAGGCACTCGAAGAGAAGAATGTGATTCTTCACGGATGCGAAAAAGCGGCGGCGATTCTCCCGATGAAGCCCGTATCCGAATGGCATCACGAATATCTTGATTATGAAATGTCGGTTCATATCGTCTCCGGTGAGGAAGATGCCATCTTGCATATCAACCGTTACGGTTCCGGGCATACCGACGCGATCATTACGGAAGAGCGGGAGGCGGCTCTTCGCTTTATGGAAGCGGTCGACTCGGGAAGCGTGTTCTGGAATTGCTCGACCCGCTTTTCGGACGGCTATAAATATGGATTCGGTGCTGAGGTAGGAATCAGCACATCCAAGATTCACGCCAGAGGTCCCGTTGGCCTTGAAGGTCTGGTAACATATAAATATAAGCTCTTCGGAAACGGACAGATTGCCGCCGATTATGCGTCTGGCAAAAAACAATTTACACATCGCCCTATTTCCGAAAAGCCGGAGAAGTGATATCATACCCGTTGACAAAAGTATGGAGGTGAGAAGCTATGATTCTTTCAATCGGTTCCGATCATGCCGGTTTTGAACTGAGAAAACTGGTAATCGAACACTTGACGGAGGCCGGACACACCATCATCGAACACGGTGCAGCCGATAGTGCTACAGCTTTCAGCTACGTACACGCCGGTCAGGCCGTATCAAGAGACATTTCCGAGAAAAAGGCGGAACGCGGGATCGTGATTTGCGGTACGGGAATCGGCATATCGATTGTCTGCAACAAATACAGAGGAATACGCTGTGCGCTCTGCACCGACGAATTCATGGCACGCATGTCGCGTCAGCATAACAATGCCAATATTCTGGCAATGGGAGCCCGCGTGATCGGCCGCGGACTTGCGCTTTCCATCGTTGACGCATATCTTTCCGAAGCCTTTGAAGCCGGCGGACGCCATCAGGCTCGCGTCAATGAAATTACATCACAGGAAGACACGTATTTTAAGGCCCCTTAATTAAGGGGTTTTATTATAGAAACTTGTACTTTAACCTAAAGGATAGATTTGCAGGAGGATTTCACCATGGAACCTAAAGTTTTTATTTTCGACCACCCTCTGATTCAGCACAAGATTTCTCTCTTAAGAGATAAAAACACATCTACGAAAGAATTCCGTGAGCTTGTAGGCGAGCTTGCCATGCTGATGGCTTATGAAGTTACGAGAGATCTTCCGCTCAAAGAGGTCGAAATTGAAACACCCATCGCCATCGCAAAGACCAAGGTTCTGGCCGGCAAGAAGATTGCTATCGTGCCGATCCTCCGCGCGGGACTGGGTATGGTCGACGGAATGCTTAATCTGATCCCCATGGCAAAGGTCGGTCATATCGGCCTTTATCGTGATCCCAAGACTCTCGAACCCGTCGAGTACTATTGCAAACTTCCCGAAGACGCGACGGAGAGAGAAGTCATTATTCTTGATCCTATGCTCGCTACCGGCGGATCTGCATCCGCAGCTGTAAGCTTTCTGAAGCAGCGCGGAATTACCCAGATCAAGTTTATGTGCCTGATCGCGGCTCCTCAGGGAATTGAGAGACTTTCGACGGATCATCCCGATGTTCCGATCTTCTGCGCAGCGCGCGATCCGAAGCTGAACGAGCATGCATATATCGTCCCGGGCTTAGGTGATGCCGGCGACAGACTGTTCGGGACCAAATAAAGAAAGCCCCGCCTGACGGCCTTTTCTTTGTGCAGATTTTCGGAATGCGGACATTTGCATACAATATCCGTTTGGCGTAAAATGCATATGAACCAGTGGGTAAAGCCCGGATAACAAGTGTTCCGGGCTTTATTTATCTGAAAGAGAAAGAGAGACAAGATGGGAACTATAGTATTGCTGAATAGCTCAAACTGGTTTCAGGAGTTCCTGACGGCTCTCAAGGAGAAATTCCTTGAGGCTATCCAGATCGGCGATATCGGGGAAGAGATCAGCACGGCTATCCTGCCGAAGAATCAGTACATCCTTTTGGGGAATAAGAATTTTCTGCTGCCCGACGCCGTTCTGGTTACATGGATTGCAGTAGGCATATTGTGTCTTCTTTTCGCGTGGATTGCCAGAAAACGTGACCGCATTCCGTCCGGAAGACAGCTGATCTCCGAATCGCTTGTCAATCTGCTGCTGTCGCTGTGCAAGAACAGCGGGATGACCGATAAGCAGGCGGAGCAGGTGACTCCTTTTGTAGGTACTGTCGGCCTTTTTATCGTCGCCTGCAATCTCGTTACGGTTTTCAAGATACCGCCGCCGGCGAAGAACATAGCTTTTCCCATAGCGCTTGCCTTGACTACGATGGGCTATGTCATTGTGACCGGAATCCGCTTTGTCGGTATCAAGGGATTCTGGGCATCGCTTCTTAATCCGATGCCGGCGATGCTTCCTTTCCGAATCCTCGATTACTTGATTAAGCCCGTATCTCTTTCCCTTCGACTTTTCGGCAATGTGTTCGGCGCATTTATACTGATGGAGTTCATTTCCATCATCATTCCGGCGGGAGTCCCGGGCCTATTCGGACTGTGGTTTGATATCGCCGACGGTATTTTGCAGGCTATTATATTCTCCTATCTGACGATTACATACATCGGGGAGATTATCGAAGGCGCCGAATCGGCACACGAAAATAAGCAGGGACAAATCAGCGGGAAAGCGGCCTGATCGGCACGCTAATTCGGATATATGCCACCAGAAGAATTATCATACTCAGCATACAGGAGGAAACCATATGTCAGCATCCACTTTACTCTATACGGCCTTAAGTGCAGCCGGGACCGTTTCTACAATTGATCCGAAGGGTCTCGCCGGAATCGGCGCCGGACTTGCCATCGGTCTGGGCGCGTGCGGTGCCGCCATCGGTATCGGTATCGCAGCCGGTAAAGCACTTGAATCGGCCGCAAGACAACCGGAGATCTACGGCAAATTGAATACGATGCTTTTGACTTCGATTGTCTTTATGGAATCGATCGCCATTTATGCACTTGTTGTCGCGCTCCTTCTGATTTTTACATTCTGACAGTCGTGCCGCAGTAAAAAGACATCGGGAGAGTCCCTTTCCGATGCGAGAGGTGTCATACATGCTTGAGCCAATTGCACTAAATATGAATCTATTCGACGCTTGCCGGTCTGTTATTCGGTTTGCATCGGAAACGACGGCATCCGTTGCCGGGACAGAACCGAAAACATCGCTTCTGTCTCCGGATCAGTTTGCCGGATATACCGTAGTTGCTATAATTACGATCATCAATCTTCTCATCGCATATTTCATCCTGAAGCACTTTCTTTTCAAGCCGATTATGAAAGTGCTTAACGACAGACGGACTTTTGTTGCGAACGAACTTGATAATGCCGAGAACCGATCCAAAGAAGCACAAAAGCTCTTTGATGAAGCGTCCCTTAAAATTGAAGCCTCCAAAAGCGAAGCCTCGACGATCGTAACGGAAGCCCGCGTTCAGGCCGATAAACAGGCCCGTACGGTTATCAATGCCGCACAGACCGAAGCCAATGTCATAGTCGACCGCGCTTCGGAAGACGCCAAGCGTATGCACAATGCCATGCTTGACCAGATGAGAGACGAAGTCGCGGATCTGGCCGTTTCTATAGCCTCCAAAGTTGTCGGTTCAATCATCGATGATACGCATCAGAAGGACTTGAACGAGCGCATCATGGATGAAACGTTAAAAGCAGAGGTGAAGAAGATTGACTGACAGCAAAGCATTCCGGATTATCCGGATCGTAACCGCCGGCGATATGTCGGACGAGAAGCTGAACACGGTTGCGCAGCGATTTACCGAGCATTTTCATATAACAGACTATTCGGTGGTACATGAGGTAGACAAGGAATTAATCGGCGGTTTTGTAATCTATGCTGCCGGTTATCGATATGACTACAGCGTGAAAGGACAGCTGGCCCGAATCGGACGCCAGCTGAAGAATTCCCGTGCCATTTCCACGCACTTGGATGAGAAGGAACCCGCGGATTCCGAAGCCGAAACGATCCGGAAGTCCATCGATATGGCTCTCAAATCCTTCGATGAGCAACCGATGGCGCTGCAGGGCCAGGACCTTCTGTGGGACAGCGAGACCAGCGGAACCATCCTGCCCGAAACCGATACACCCAGAAGAGTCGTCGACCGTTTGCGCGAGCAGATGGTGAATACATTTATGGACAGCACGACCGTCGAAGAGATCGGGCAGGTTGTGAGTGTCAGTGACGGTGTTGCCGTGGTAAAGGGCATCGATCACTGTCTCAGCAACGAACTCATCATGTTTACCGCAAACATTTTCGGAATCGCCATGAATCTTGAACCGGATCGCGTCGGCGTCGTACTCCTCGGCGAATCCGGTGAAGTAGTGGAAGGGATCATGTGCAAGCGAACGGGCAAGACGGTCAGCATACCGGTCGGAACCGGTCTTCTCGGGAGGGTCGTAGACCCGCTGGGCAATCCGATTGACGGTAAAGGCCAGATACGTTCGAACAAGATCCGTCCGATCGAGTCCCCGGCACCTTCGATTGTCGATCGCTCGCCGGTTAATCGCCCGCTTGAAACCGGTATTACGGCGATCGATGCGATGACCCCGATCGGCAGAGGACAGCGTGAATTGATTATCGGCGACCGCCAAACGGGAAAAACAGCCGTCGCGATCGATACGATCATCAATCAGAAGGGCAAAAATGTCCGTTGTGTCTACGTGGCGATCGGCCAGAAGATGTCAACCATCGTTCAGGTTGTAAATACTTTGGAGAAATACGACGCCCTATCCTATACCGTCATTGTTGCGGCCAGCGCGAGCCAGCCCGCATCCCTGCAATACATAGCACCATATTCCGGATGCGCAATCGCCGAAGAATTTATGTATTCGGATCATTCCGACGTTCTCGTCGTCTATGACGATCTGACCCGGCATGCCCAGGCATACCGTGCGATATCGCTGCTGCTTCGCCGTCCGCCGGGCCGTGAAGCGTATCCCGGTGACGTCTTTTATCTGCACTCGAGACTTCTTGAGCGCGCCGCGAAGCTCGACATTTCGAAAGGCGGCGGATCTATTACCGCGCTTCCGATCATTGAGACGCAGGGCGGGGATATTTCCGCGTACATTCCGACCAACGTAATTTCGATTACGGACGGTCAGATCTACCTCGAATCCGAATTGTTCTTTTCCGGTCAGCGTCCCGCGATCAACGTCGGCCTGTCGGTATCGCGTGTAGGCGGATCCGCGCAGACAAAGGCGATGAAGAAAGTTGCCGGATCTTTGCGTATCAACCTGGCTCAGGCCAGAGAAATGGCCTCCTTCGCGCAGTTCGGCTCGGATCTTGACGAGAATACGCAGCGCCAGCTGAAGCTCGGCATTGTCTTGAACGAGGTCCTGAAGCAGCCGCAGTATGCGCCGCTCGCTATGGAAGACCAGGTACTCATGCTTTTTCTCGCCAATAAAGGTAAACTGACCTTTCTCGAAAAAGAAGACGTTCAGGATTACTTAAGCGAATTCCTGCAGAAGATGCATGTTCTGCACGCGGATGTTATGCAGGAAATTGCCTCCTCCGGAGATTTAACGACCGAAATGCAGGCGCAGATTGAAGATCTTGAGGGCGTTCACCGTGCATCGTATCTGATCGAGCATACAGAATACGCGAAGACGGAGTAAGCCGATATGGAACAACTTTATGACATCAAGAAAAGGATACGAAGCATAAGCGATATTCAGCAGATGACGCATGCTATGGAACTGGTCAGCGCCGCGAAGATGAGAAAGTCAAAGGCGCAGCTGGATCGCGTGTTTCCTTTCTTTTCTCTGTGCGCGGAAAGCATGATCGAGATACAGCGCAGCAACATCGATATTGACAATCCGTACTTTAAGCTAAAACAAAAGAAAAAAGGCGAGACCTGGAAGATCGGTTACTTCATACTGACCGGTGATCAGGGACTTGCAGGAGCATATAACCATAATGTAATCCGGATCGCGGAAGACTACATCAGCAAAAAAGTATTTGACAACGTAGGCAAGGGACTGAAGACCGAATCGACGCTGTATGTTTTCGGAAACGTCGGCCGCGACAAACTGATACATGACGGTTTTCCCGTGGACAAATCTTTCTCGTTCCCGATCGCGTCACCGACCTACTTTGTGGCGAGATCCGCTGCGGATATTATCCGCCACAAATATGTCGAGGGAGAACTGGATCTCGTCTATCTGATCTATACGAAAATGGAATCCGCGATCAATATGAAGTCCATTATTCAGCGTGTTGTACCCGTAAATACCAATGCGCTTGAGTCAATCCTGCCCGTCGGGAGCGGTGAAGCCGGAATGGCAATTGAGAGGGGCGCAAGCCTGACATACCATCCCAATGCGGACGCGGTTTTTGCCTTCTTAATCGACACATACCTGAATGCCATGGTATACGGCGCAATGGTCGAGGCTTATGCCAGCGAACAAACCGCAAGAATGACGGCGATGGACAATGCGACACAGAACGCAGACGATATGCTTAGTGACCTTACGCTAAAAGCCAATCGAGCACGTCAGGCGAGGATTACCAACGAACTTATCGAAATTGTTAACGGCGCAAATCAGATTCAGCAATAGGATTTGACGCGAAAGGCGGATAAAGATGGCTATAGGATATGTAGTTCAAATCATCGGACCGGTTATCGACTGCCGGTTTCCGGATAATGAAGTACCGATGATCAATGACGCAGTCAAGATTCGGTTCGGCAGCGGATGGATAACAGCGGAAGTCCTGCAGCAGCGCGGCAGCGGAATCGTTCGATGTGTTTCTTTCGAACCGACCGAAGGCCTGGCCCGCGGCGCCGAAACCGAATCAACGGGAGCTCCCGTCATGGTGCCGGTAGGCGAACGTATCACGGGGCGACTTTTTAACGCGCTCGGACAGCCGATTGACGGCCGCGGACCGGCCGATGCCGATACAGTCTGGCCGATTCACAGACCTGCGCCGTCTTATACCGATCAGTATCCCTCGGAAACGATGCTGGAAACGGGTATCAAAGTAATCGATCTGCTCGTCCCGTTCAGCCGCGGCGGTAAAATCGGTCTTTTCGGAGGCGCAGGTGTCGGAAAAACCGTTCTGATCCTGGAGCTGATTCGGAATATTGCGTCCGAACACGGCGGCCTTTCGGTGTTTACCGGTGTCGGCGAGCGTTCCCGTGAAGGCAATGACCTTTGGAACGAGATGAAGGAATCCGGTGTTATCAACAAGACGGTCATGGTCTTCGGACAGATGAATGAGACCTCCGGAGCACGTATGCGCGCTCCGCTTACCGGTCTTACCATGGCGGAGTATTTTCGCGATGTCATGAAGAAGGACACGCTCCTTTTTATTGACAATATCTATCGATTCGTACAGGCAGGGTCGGAAGTCTCGGCCCTTCTGGGCCGTATTCCTTCCGCTGTCGGGTATCAGCCTACGCTGGCCAACGAAGTCGGAGCGCTTCAGGAGCGGATTACGTCGACGAAATCCGGATCGATTACATCGATACAGGCCGTTTATGTACCGGCGGATGACCTTACGGATCCGGCCCCCGCGACGACATTCGGTCATCTCGATGCGATAACGGTTCTTTCACGCTCCGTTGTCGAGCTCGGTATCTACCCGGCTGTCGATCCTCTCGAGTCTTCCTCCAGAATTCTGACGGAGAGTATCGTCGGAAAGGATCACTACCACGTAGCCCGTCTGGTACAGGAGACATTGCAGCGCTACAAAGAGCTGCAGGATATTATCGCGATCCTCGGAATGGAAGAACTGAGCGAAAAAGACCGTCAGACGGTCAACCGTGCACGTAAAATCCAGAAATTCCTGTCACAGCCCTTCTTCGTTACCGCCGGTTCGACCGGTTATGAACCCCGTTATGTTCCGATCGAGAAAACCGTCCAGGGCTTCGGAGAAATCATATCCGGCAGTGTAGATCATATTCCCGAACAGTTCTTCTTCATGAAGGGCGATATCAATGACGTTTACAAAGAGTACCGTGATTCCCGGAAATAACTTCCGTATTGTACGGAAGGATTCGGATCCGAATCGGATTTAAGGAAAACAATGCATGAGTGAACTAAGCGAGAATAAACCGGCCGGGAAAACCATGATGCTTGAGGTCGTGACACCGTATTACCACTTTTTCGAGGGAAAAGTGGAACAGGTCGTCTTGTCCGCTCTTGACGGAGAAATCGGTGTCTTACCGGGACGCGCACCTGTCGTTATTGCACTTGCGCCCGGAATTGCCCATATAACCGTTAACGGCGAGAAGCGTCATGCGGTCATGACGGAAGGATATGCCGAAATCGGACCGTTCATGACAATCGTGGTGTGCAACGCCGCCGAATGGCCGGAAGATATTGATGTCGTTAGAGCGTTTCATGCGTTCGAACGTGCGGAAAAAAGATATCATGATCCCGCAACAAGTAAGCAGGAGAAAATATACGCTAGACATTCCATTCGCCGCGCTAAAATGAGACTTAAGCTTATCCGGGAGTTCGGTTCCGAAGCCCAAAAGAAAACCTTGAGCGATCTGAAAACGGCCGGTAATTAACGGGCCGTTCACACCTTTCTTTCATCGATCAGAAATTGAATATTTTGCCTTAAGCCGCTGATTCCTTCTTTATGAAGCGCATATATACGGCTGGCCGATCTTTTTAGCCTGTGCTGAATATCAGACCAGGACAACCTGTCTATGTATCGGGCGACAAGTACGCTGCGCTGCGGTTCCGGAAGTGAAAAAATCCCTCCTTCAATGATTACGAGTTTTCTGTTTTCTGACTTCAGATAATTTCGAAGAAGGACTCTTTCTCTTTCTATCGACTTCTTTTCTTTCTCAAAGGCATCCTGAAAACGAAAATAGACTTGCTCGGGATTCATGGACGGATCTGAGCCCAGGCGCGTGACACCCCGGCTACGCAAGGCAATGGACCGATAGATTTCCTCCTCGTTCTCTTCAAGACTGCGAAGCAAGGACAGCCCTCTTCCAATGTTTATACGGCATTCGTGCAGATGCTCCAGATAGTATAAACTTCGGGAATCGTCGAGCAATTCATCGCAGGAGGAACGAAAGTCTGTTTGCGAATAAAGGTACGAGCCTTCATGGACGGTCGGGGCCAGATTACAGCTGCTTGTTAACATACGGTTATTCTCCGGTATTCATGAATCAGTTCTGACTGAAAATGAATTTCAGTTTGCCAATGGTCAGCGTATCTCCATCTGTCAACGGGTTCTCTTCATGAGAGTAGAGTTTCTGGCTTCCGATAAAGGTGCCTTCGGAGGACCCAAGATCCATAATCAGGTATAGAACGCCGCGCCGGATAATTCGGGCATGACGGTCGGATACGGACGGATCATCGAGGAAAAGATCGCATAGGATCCGGTCGCGGCCGATCAAAAAATCGTCTACCCAGACAACGGAACGCAAGCCCTTTTTCCCGTTCTCTCCCGAAGTCTTTACGATCTGGTTCAGGTAAGCGGGAGGGTGCTCTTTGCATCTTTCCGGCCATGCAGATTCTCCGTTCGTGACTTTCTGTTCCGGGAAATAAATCTCCTTCTTCGTCAGGCCCGGACTCTCAGGTTCTTCCCCGGTGTCGGAAGACACCGGTTTCCCTTTGCCGCCTGTACATATGACCGTCAGGAGAAGCGCAACGGAGAAGAACAGGAGATACCAGCCGCGCAGATTCCGTACGGTTGCCGTCTGATCCGCTCTCATGGACAAGTAGAGGAGAAGGAGTCCAGTAATGACCATAAGAATGGTCTGAGCCGACAGCAGGAAGGCGGCGGGACGGGGCAATGCCCGAACCTTCGTCTTCGGAATAAATGCCATTTTGCTTAGAAGGCCGGTTAGTTCGTTATCCCGTCCGTCTTTCATAAGACATATGATTCGGCTTCGTTCATCGTCGTCTATTACATCGGCAAAAAACGAATCCATGAGCAGCCGTTCAAGTTTCTCTGTGGGAAAGCACATTTCGGCCGCGGGGTCGACTGTATCCCGGAGAACCGGAAGGCAGCACCATAGCAGTTTCTTTGCATCCGGCTCGAAAAACACATACTCCGCGTCGAAAAGAAAATGCCGGGGATCGATGAAATGATCCTGTGCGTCAAGCAAGGCCAGAAGAAAATCCGACACGGCTTTTCTTTTTACCGCGGGTTCCCAGATAAGGTTCTTTGAACAAAGAGATATCTGTTCGCAGCCCGTACAGTCAATGCAGAATTCCTTTTGTCCGAATTGTTCGCGAAGGTACACCGGAAGGACAGACGGAAGGACATGATTCTGCAGTGAATCCATCACATGCAGAACCATATCTCTCTTGCTTTCCAAAGAAAACACGGCAATTCTTCCGAAGGGGCCACGTTCAAATCGCATGCTTTTCACCTGTCAGCTGCTGAGATTTCCGATGACACTTCCGTCGTCGAAAACGTAATTCATGATATCATTCGCATATCCCATCAGAGCCGTGCGAAAAATCAGCGCGAGCGCGACAAGAATAGCAATGATAATGACGATTTCTACCGTGCCCATTCCTTTTGTACTTCTGGTATAATCTGCTCTTTTCATTTGTTCCTCCTTCTTTCTACTGGAATTTATTGAACTCCCGATCCGGCCGAATCGGGTATGAACGGCTATTTGCTGATTTTAAGCGACATAAGAGCGGGCGTAATCGCGACCAGGAGAACGGATATCAGATCCAGCATCATCGGAAGGACCATAGCCAGCGCATCGCGTTCCCTTTTCTTACGGCTGGCATTCCTGCACAGAGACCAACAGGCGTTCGCCTGAAGCGCCAGAAGCTGCAATACCTCGGGACCTCCGGTCATCTCGTATCTTGAAATGAGAAGAAGAGCAGCCTGTGCCTCGGGGATCGGAGTGCGGACGGAGAAGTTCTCGATAACCCTTCCGGCAGAAAGTCCCGAAAGCATCTGTGCTTTCATGATCCGTATCTCATATCCGAGAGTGCTGTTTTCGGGGAAGGCTCCCGCACATGTTTCTATGGCTTTCGGGAGCAAAACGCCTGACTGAAGAAGAGTGACCAGCATGGATAAGAAGAGCGGAATCTCTTCCATGAGCAATTCGCGTCGGCGTGCAACTTTCTGACTGGTCTCATAATGGGTCATGATTATGACGGCAAGAACCACGGGAACAGCGAAGTAAACGGGATAACCTGTGAGAAGAAAGAACACGAGGGAGAGCGGCGAGACAAGAAGCACGAGTGCAAGCATCTTGCTGATTTCCATTTCGTAGAGCTTCTCGGGATCACAGGAAAGTTCGCTGAACCTCTCATATTGTCTGGTCGTATAGCTTTCGGGAAAGAAGCGGGTAATGAATCCGCGGATCTTGCCTGAAACCCGAAGAAACAACCGGTAAGAAGTTCCGGAATCCGAGTTCGCTCCCTTCTGAACTTTGTTGCTGCTTCCGATCAGAGAGAGAAGAAAGCCGCAGGATACGATGGCGATCGAGAAGGCCAGCAGCATGAGCATAATTCCAAGCGGGCTTTTGCCGGCACTGTCCATATAACCGTTTGTAAATGCAGATAATGTGAAGGTAATACCAAACGGCATAAGACAGAGGATAAAAGCCTCCGTGTTTCGACCCGCATTGTTGGCCTCGACTTCACTTGATACCGCCATAAGCTCGGAGAGCATCTGGCAGCTGTTTCTGAGTATGGAAATCACGCCGTTACCCACGACGCGGGTTATAGACAGGGCCTTCATGATCGGCATAAGTTCCATATAATCAAGCCGGCAGCACAATTCGGTCAAGGTATCTGACAGCGGCACATGTGCCGAGAGAGACTTCTCCAGACGTACAAGTGCCTGAGCCATCAGGCAGCGACGGCCGAAGGCCTTCTCAAGAGTCGGACGTGCCGTGATAAAGGAACTTTCGAGCGAATAACCTCCGGAAACCGATGTACAGAGGGACTGAAGCAGCACCTTGCTTTGAGACCGGAGCAGAGCATTCCGCTTGCCGTACAACAGGCGAACCACCGATAAAAAGGGAAAGACGGACAAGGTAAGGGAAAGCACAATGCGGAGAGGCTTGATCGGTAGAAAGGCATTTGACAGAAAGTAAACGGATCCCGCGCAGACCGGATAGATCCATAAGTGGCGAATGAGAAATGCGCGCTTGATTTTTGCCGAGGCGTCCTCGCGCATCCGGTCTTCCGGATTTGTTGATTTATAGGATGCTCGTCTCGTTCCGGATCCATTCTGTTTTTGGTACAAGTCCTTCACCTTCTTCGTAAGTAAATATGGGAATGACCGTAAAATCGTTATCCCGGAGAGGTCCGACGCGGCATATCTCATCGATTCTTCTCTTGCCGTCGGAAGTCCTTGTAATGTGAATCAGGATATCGACACCCATCTCGATTTGGCGGATAACCGCATCGTACGGAAGTGCCGATCCGGCCAATACCATGGTCGCGAGACGTGAGAGCATCTCAATACAGGAATTGGCATGTCCGGTGCATAGGGAACCGGGGTGCCCGGTGTGAAGCGCCTGCAGCATATCCGCCGCTTCGGCTCCGCGAACCTCTCCAACAATGATCCTGGACGGACGCATTCGCAGTGCCGTACGGATCAGATGCCCTATGGTGATCTCTCCGAGACCGTCCGGTCCCGGCAGTCTCGCTTCGAGACGGACAAGGTTCTTGAGTCCCTGAAGCGACAGCTCGGCCGAATCTTCGATCGTAACAACCCGCTCTTCCTTGGGGATGAATGAGGACAGAGTGTTGAGGAAGGTGGTCTTGCCTGAACCGGTTCCGCCGCACAGGAAGATCGTTTTCCTGGAACGGACCGCATCTCTAAGGAAATCGGCCGCAGCTTCGGTAAGAAACCCCTGAGCGATCATCGCATGGATATCAGGCCGTACTCCCGTGAACTTACGTATTGTAAAGATGGGACCGTCCGGTGCAACCGGCGGAAGAACGGCATTTGCTCTTGATCCGTCGGGAAGTCTCAAGTCGGCCACGGGAGAGGACTCGTTGAGCGGACGGTTGGCTCTCGAAAAGAAGTTCGTTATGACACCTTCCAAAGCGGCGGCATCCTTGAATGTCAGGCGGGAAGGAAAGAGTCTCCCGTTCTTTTCGTAAAAAATGTGTGAAGGGCCGTTGACCATGATCTCCGTAATATCGGGGTCATCCATCATCGGCTGCAGAATGTCGAGACGCCGCATGGAATTGAATATGCCGGAAGCCAGCTCGCGCTTCTCGTCGAGCGGCATCTTCATGCTTCTTGTCTCGCTGCTGATGACATCGGCAATAATCTGACGGAATGCATCGTCATCGACATTCCGTTGATCCTGAAGCCTTATTAGAATCAGCAGCGTCAATTGATGCGTCAGTTCTTCGAGGATATCCGTGTGATTGTATTTGTCCCTGAATTCGGTATCGGGATAGTCGGCTGGGCTCATAGAGACATTCTCCCCGAACGGGATACGTATTTCTTGAGACCCGGAGGAAGACATGAGAACAGATCGGAGAGCTCCCATTCGCAGAGAGTATCATCTGATATTCCGTCCGAAGGAACCAGAACATGCAGCTCTCTTGACAGAGGGCAGATCTGCTTCAGGACCTGGAAGGGCAGGGAGTCCACAACTACGATAGCCGCCGATTTCTCCGTATCCGTTTCTACTTCTCTTCTCAGAAGGCTGATCAGCCTAACCAGAACCTCCATACGGCATAAGATGACATCGTCAGAGCGCAGCGGAAGCCCGAAATGATAACAGCCGTCCTTGCCGAGCTGCAGATAATTCAGAAGTTCCGAAGGTTCTAAGTGTTTGCCGTCCAGCTGCAGAAGCAATTCGGAGATGCCGGAGGATATCATACCCTGATCTCCTTTGTCCGTTGACTTAAGCCGGAATGGATTCGTCATACGGATTCCGGGCATCAGATCGAGCCGGATTACACGGTAGCCCGATTCCAACAGAGAATGGATCTCCTTGCCGGCGAATCGCTCCCGTTCCTCGTTGCCGGTAAACGAGATCACCATCTTGAAAGGCTCCAGAAGGGCCTGAATCGTATTAGTTGAAGAGTGGCGGGGCCGTCCCGCTTCGGGCTTCTCCCGAAGCCTCCGCAGATCGGTTCCGAATCCGGAACCGGTATCAGGCGACTCATACCTTAAGTCGGCGGAAGCTTCGCGTATCATTCTCGACAGCTCCGTGCCCGTCAGAAGCCGCCGTCCCTCCGTGCCTGCGGATTGCAGCGGAATCAGATGAGGATGCGTCGAATCGGCGGTGTGCCGAAGCAGGAGATCGGGGTCTGTGCCCATCTCGTCATAGAAGATGATTCCTTCCGCGAGGCAAAGAGATTCGTCGTTCATTATGGCGTCCGGCGTATAGAGGGACACCTTGGAATCCGGGATCAGGTGCATAATCCTTTGAGACATGCTCCTTGACATGACGACATCGGGATCAATAATTGCTATGTGTTCATTCATAACGCATCCGTTCCTTTCCGTTTATTTCTTATGGTCATTGTATTCTCCCCCTGAAGAATGGCCGAAAGATCTTTTCGACAATAAGCGACAAAATCATGCGATATCCGACATTTTCACGTATATCAATCGTTTAAAATGTCACTTGCGTGACTACTTCGTGCATGATATGATACGAATAATTGAATATTGGTTCATCTCTTATCAAGAGTGGCGGAGGGATCTGGCCCTACGAAGCCCGGCAACCGCGGTAATGCAGCGGTGCTAATTCCAGCAGGTGTAACAACCTGGAAGATGAGGCGCGGATTTGTTTTTGAAGCCTTTCCTTTCAGGGAACGGCTTTTTTATTGCGTTTCCGGCATCGGAAGGCAAAGATTTACGGGAGGACAAAATGAGCAACTTAAGACAGGGGAAATGGCTTTTTACATCGGAATCGGTTACGGAAGGACACCCGGATAAGATCTGTGACCAGATCTCGGATTCGGTTCTGGATGCGATTCTGGAGCAGGATCCGGAGGCGCGCGTCGCCTGTGAAACAGCCTGCACGACCGGCATGGTACTTGTTATGGGCGAGATTTCGACAAACGCCTATGTAGATATATCCAGCATCGTGCGTAACACGGTAAAAGAGATCGGTTATGACGGGAAGGACGCCGGCTTTGATTACAAGACCTGCGCCGTACTGACAACACTCGACGAACAGTCTCCGGATATCGCGCAGGGTGTCAACCGGTCTCTCGAATCCAGAGAGGGCACCGATACGGACGCTCTTGATACGGGAGCAGGAGATCAGGGTATGATGTTCGGATATGCCAACAGCGATACAACTGAGCTGATGCCGCTTCCGGTGTCACTGGCTCACCGCTTGACCCAGAGACTCGCTCTTGTGCGCAAGAACAATACGGTTCCTTTCCTGAGACCGGACGGCAAGAGTCAGGTTACCGTAGAATATGACGGAAGCACACCTGTTCGCATCGAGGCGGTTGTCCTTTCGACGCAGCACAGTCCCGAAACCACTCGCAAAGAGCTTGAGGAAGCCGTGCTATCCGAGGTCATACGACCGGTTCTTCCGGCGGAACTGATGGATAAGGATACGAAGATCTTTATCAATCCGACGGGACGCTTTGTCGTCGGCGGACCACAGGGTGACAGCGGCCTTACGGGACGCAAGATCATTGTCGATACATACGGCGGATTTGCACGACACGGCGGCGGAGCGTTCTCCGGCAAAGATCCGACCAAGGTCGACCGGTCGGCTGCCTATGCGGCGCGTTATATCGCCAAGAATATCGTAGCCGCAGGGATCGCCGACGAGTGCGAGATCCAGTTCGCCTATGCGATCGGCGTCGCTCACCCGGTATCGATCATGGTCGATTCCTTCGGTACGGGGAAGATTTCCGACGAGAAGATTACGGAACTGGTAAGGACACATTTTGACCTGCGTCCCGCGGCCATTATCCGCGATCTTGATCTTCGCCGCCCGATCTACAAGAAGACGGCAGCATACGGGCATTTCGGCCGCGCCGATGTTCTTTTCCCATGGGAAAAGACCGACAAAGCAGCCATTCTTCGGGCTGACGCGGGACTGTAAGAGCGCATAAGGATCCACAAGGATTCACAAGGATTTAAAGGATAGAAACAGGTGGGAAAAGAAGCGAAGGGACGACCGGCACGTCCGGCAAGTCAGGTTCCAGGCGGTCAGCAGATTCCGATGAATCTGGCGGAGCCGTCCGCTTCTTTTCAGGCCATATGCGAGAATATTATTTTTCGAAACGAAGAGAACGGCTACACGGTTGCCGTGTTTTCGAGATTGGATCCGGATGCGGAAGAGACCGAAAAGGAAGCGGCCGTATCCGGTGTGAAGAAGCCTTCCGAGAGCTTCACCGGCGTCGGCAGCATGCCATTTCTTGAGGTCGGTGATTTTCTTTTACTCACGGGAAAATGGGCGACGCACAGTTCGTACGGCCGGCAATTTCAGGTGCAGAGCAGCACGCAGGTGACCTTGCACACCCCGCAGACTATTCTTAAATATCTTTCTTCGGGGGTCATTCACGGAATCGGCCCGAAGCTTGCGGAAAGGATCGTATCCGCTTTCGGAGCCGATACGCTTGCCGTCATGCGCGAAAAGCCGGAGAGACTCTCTAAGATTCGCGGCATCACCAAGGACCGGGCCCGCGAAATCTCCGCGCAGATGATCGAAAAAGGGGACTTCCAGGAATTGTCCCTTCTTCTGAATCCTTTCGGCATCGGGACGGGACGTATCCTCAGCATCTACAAACGCTACGGTTCATCCTCTCTTTATATTGTAAAGAACAATCCGTACCGGCTGGCAGAAGAAGTTTCCGGCATCGGATTTCGGACAGCGGACCGTCTTGCCGCGCAATTCGGGTGCGATCCGAATTCACCTTTTCGAATCGGCAGTGCGGTTCTCCACTGTATATCCGAGTCGGAGGGTGACGGCAATACATATATCCGGTTACCGGAACTTATGGCAAGAACAAAAGAGATCTTAGGATCAACGGACGAAGTCTCGTTGCAAGGCGAACCGGACGAACCGGAAGACTTTGCTGTTCGCGCCGATAGAAATGCCGCACCGCCTGATGCCTCGCGTTCCTTTCCGACCGAGGGGCTGGTCCGTCTGATCACGGAACAGAAAATCATGGCATACCGCGTCGACGAAGCGGGCAATTTCTCGCTGGCCGGTCCCGATGACCTGTCGGACGACGTTCGCATCGCTTTTCCCAAATCCCTCGAAACCGAGATCGCTGCCGCCAAAATTATTGCCGGAATGGCGGGGAAAGCCCCCGTGAATGCCGATTTTCGCGCGGTCGAAGAAAAAATTGCCAACTCCGAAGCCGAGATGGGGATCGAGCTTGCGCCCGAGCAGAGAAAAGCTGTTTTGTACGCTTCAAATGCTTACGTCTCCATCATCACGGGAGGCCCCGGCACCGGCAAAACGACCATCATCCGTGTGCTTACCGATTATTTCAAATCCGAGAACCGGAAGGCCGTTCTCTGTGCGCCGACGGGACGTGCGGCCAAGAGAATGTCGGAGGCGTCGGGCATTCCCGCGCGGACGATACACCGGCTGCTCGAAATTGAGAGAGGCACCGCGGACAATTCCGTTCTGATTTTCAAGAGGAATGAAGAGAATCCCATCGAGGCGGACGCCGTAATAGTCGACGAGACCAGTATGCTCGATTCGTTTCTATTCCTGTGCCTGATACGGGCGATCGGCCCGGACACGCAGCTCATACTCGTAGGCGACAGCGATCAGCTGCCGTCGGTCGGAATGGGCAATGTCCTTTTCGATCTGATCCGTTCGGGGACCGTTCACGCCGAGAAACTGACGCAGATTTACCGGCAGGCCGCGCTGAGCCGGATCGTGCAGAGTGCGCACCGGGTTCTTCTGGGACACCCGATTCTGTTCAATCAGGAACTCGACAGCGATTGCATGCTCATTTCGATGAGTTCCGGTGCGGATATCGCGAACGCCGTCGTGCGCCTTGTTTCGCAGGTCCTGCCCAATGTGTACGGAATCGACGTGATGCGGGACGTGGCTGTGCTTTGTCCTTCGCGAAAAGGACCGGCCGGGATCACAGCTCTCAATGAACAGCTTCAGGCCGCCGTCGGTCACACGGGCGAGGCGCATATCGCGGCGCACGGCGTAACCTTCCGCCTGATGGATAAGGTGATGCAGACCAGGAACAATTACGAGCTCGAATATGTGAATCCGGACGGCACCAAGGGAACCGGCGTTTTTAACGGGGAGCTTGGGCTGATAAGGAGAATTGACAGGGAAGCGGATACGATGACGGTCGAGACGGACGACGGGCGTACGGTCAAGTATGAGCGCGTCCATATGGACGATCTGGATCTTGCCTTTGCGGTGACGGTTCACAAGAGCCAGGGAAGCGAATACCCGGTCGTCATTCTGGCCGTACCGCCAGCGTCTTCCATGCTAAATAACCGCAATCTCCTGTACACGGCGATCACACGGGCTAAGAAACGGCTCTTTATCGTATCCTCGAAAGGAATTCTTGAGAGAATGATTCACAGCAATTCGCAGGGCGAAAGGCTGACCTCGCTATGTGATTTTCTTAGGATCTATACGGGAAAAGAGGAGGCTAAGTGATGGCTGGAAACACGTGGCTGAACTTTCCGCAATCCCCGATACGACCGTATATCCGGCTTATCGAGGACGCGCTTTTTCCGCCGGTCTGCGTATTCTGCGGCAGGATTCTTCCGAAAGAGTCCGACGAATCCGCGGCCTTTTTCGCGGAGGAGTTGCGTGTATGCAGATGGTGTCTGGCCGTGCTTCCCTTAAGACCGCCTTCCGACCGGCGGCATCCATGCCTCTCGAATCCATATTCTTCCGATCCGATTCCCGGATTTCAAGTTGTTGTGCCTTTTCGCTACGAGGAGCCGGTCGTCACGGCGCTTCGTGCCATCAAGTTTCACGATGCGCCGTACCTCGCAAGAACGCTGTCCTTTTTCATGATGGAGGCGATCCGTGAAGAATGCGGCGAATTTGACGCCGTGATACCGATACCGCTCTCTTCGGAGAGGCTTAAGAAGCGCGGTTACAATCAGGCGGCTCTTCTGGCGGAGCCCCTGGCCCGCGCGATGAATCTTCCTTGTCCGAACGATTTTCTTGTGCGGACGAGAAACACAGGACAGCAGAGCAGCTATAGAGATCCGAATCTCCGATGCGAGAATGTGCGGGATGCCTTCATGGTGCCGGAGTCCGTCGATGTCGAGGGACTGTCGATTCTTCTCCTGGACGACGTGACGACGACGGGAAGTACTTTGCACGAAGCGGCGCTGACGCTTTACCGAAGCGGAGCGAGGCATGTTGCGGGAATCGCGGCCGCGTCGGGCCGTACCGATGAGCGGGTGAAACGCGCCGTATAGACCCGGCGGCTATGAGACTCCCGATCAAACCGCAAACGGCCGTTTCTGACGGTTTCCTTCAAACTCCCGCTTTCTTTTTTGATTTTGGTTGAGAGAACGAAAACGTATTGGTATAATGTAGTTGCCTGGTATGCCCGAGACTCACGTTTTTGAACCTTCATGACTGAAAAGGGAATCCGCGTCGGAGCAGAGCGGATCAAGCCTTAGTTGACTCTTCGGAGCGATGATTAGGAAGATCCTAGACTGCCGCAGGGTACCCACCTGGCGATCGCTGGGTGTCAAAAAGTGGGAATCGGCATCTCAGGTTTTTGTCTTATTGAAAGTAAGGATAGGCGGGTACATGGGGCTTATACATGATGCGAAGCAGATAGCCAGACGCGATCCGGCTGCACGGGGTGTTCTCGGCGTAATATTGCTGTATCCCGGTTTTCATGCGTTGATTTTTCACAAAGTCAGCCATTTTTTTTATGCTCACAAACTCTATTCTCTGGCTCGCTGGAATTCACAATGCGCCCGGTTCTGGACCGGCATTGAGATTCATCCGGGGGCAAAGATCGGTTCGGGTCTTTTTATCGATCACGGTATGGGTATCGTAATCGGAGAGACGGCCGAAATCGGTGATAATTGTACGATCTACCACGGCGTAACGCTCGGCGGAACCGGCCACAGCAAGGGTCATAAACGCCATCCGACGATCGGAAGCAACGTTCTGATCGGAGCCGGCGCCAAGCTCTTAGGCCCCTTTAAGGTCGGTGACAACGTGATGGTCGGCGCCAATGCGGTCGTGCTTTCCGAAGTTCCGAAGGGGGCCACGGTCGTAGGCATTCCCGCTAAGATCGTACGAATCGAGGGCAAGCCCGTAAGCCATGCCGAAGATCTCGACCATGCGTCTACCGCGGATCCGGTCGAGCAGGAGCTTTGTCGACTCTTGCATCGAGTTTTAGCTCTCGAAAAAAAGCTGGATGTCGTACCGGATGACAAGCACCGGCTTGTACACTGCGAAAAGGTCGAGACAACGTCCTGCAGCGGTGATTCAACTAAGGAATAATCTCTTTAAGCCGCACGGCTTAAGGATTTTGCTGGGAGGCAATATGAAAATATACAACACCATGACAAAGTATAAGGAAGAATTTGTGCCGCTCGAGCCCGGAAAGGTCAAGATGTACGCATGCGGTCCGACCGTGTACAACTATTTTCATCTCGGGAATGCGCGTCCTTTTATCACGTTTGACACCATGCGCCGCTATCTCGAATACAGAGGATATCAGGTGGAGTTCTGCCAGAATTTTACCGACATAGACGACAGGATGATCGACAGCGCGAACAAGGAAGGCATTACGGTACGGGAACTGGCCGACCGGTATATCGCCGAGTATTACGTCGACGCCGACAAGCTGAATGTACTTCGCCCGACCTATCAGCCTCGTGCCACCGAAACCATCGACGCGATCATCGATATGATCCGTCTCCTTATGGAAAACGGCTATGCATACGAACTCGAAGACGGTGTCTATTACGACGTCGCGAAGTTCGAGAACTACGGCTGCCTTTCCCACTACAATATCGACGAGCTGAGGGAAGGCGCGAGCGACCGCGTGATGCAGAGCGATGTGAAGCAGAACTCGATCGATTTTGTCCTCTGGAAAAAGAAGAAGCCGGGCGAGCCCGCGTGGGATTCTCCGTGGGGCGAAGGCCGTCCGGGCTGGCATATCGAGTGCTCCGCGATGATCAAGAAGTATCTCGGCGAGACGATCGACATTCACGGCGGTGGGCAGGATCTGATTTTCCCGCATCATGAGAACGAGATCGCACAGAGCGAGGCCGCGAACGGCGTACCGTTCGTTCACTATTGGATGCACAACGGATTCATCAATGTCGATAACGAGAAGATGAGCAAATCCGTCGGCAACTTCTTCACCGTACGGGATATAGTGAAGGATTACAGCTATGACGTCATCCGTTTCTTCATCCTGACGGGACATTACCGTATGCCGATCAACTTCTCCGCCGACCTCCTGCAGGCTGCAGCGAACGGACTCGAGCGCATTACGAACGCCGTCACAAACATCCGGTTTGTCGGAGTGAGCAAGGACCGCGTCATCGATACCGTCGACGAAGCAGCGGTCTCGACGCTCGAAAAGGCACTTACCGACGCACGTACAGACTTCGTTTCCGCGATGGATGACGACCTGAATACTGCGGATGCGATCACGGCTGTTTTCGAGCTTGTGCGCGCGGCCAATACGGCATGCACCGAGGCCGTCCCTTCCGATATCCTTCTCAAGGCAGCCGATCTGATTCTGGAGCTTTCCGGAGTTCTCGGCGTCCGTGTCGAGGGCAAGGAAGATGCGATTCCGAAGGAAGTTACGGATCTTGTCACGAAGAGAGCCGAAGCCAAGAAGGCGAAGGATTTCGCCCTGGCCGATCAGATCCGAAATCAGATCACGGAGCTCGGGTTCCAGGTGAAGGACACGGCGCAGGGACCGCAGGTCACCCGCATATGATCATACCGGTTCTGAACGGAGATATCCGGGAGGTATCGCCTTCCGTCCTGGCCTATATCGGAGACGCGGTCTTTGAGCTTTATGTCAGACTTCATGTCGCCGCAAGAGTCAGCGCCAAATCGGGAGCACTTCACAAGCAGGTCATCACATTCGTAAAGGCGAAGGCGCAGGCCGATGCCATACGGTATTTGTCGACCGAGCTGACAGAGGACGAAGCTTCTGTTTTTAGAAGAGCCAAGAACAGCAACCCCGGCAGCATGGCCAAGAACGCCAGCCCTGCCGATTATAAGTATGCAACGGGTCTCGAAGCGGTCGTCGGATATCTATATCTGACCGATCAGAAAGACCGGCTGGAGTTTATGCTGCAGAAAATTCTGATGACCGAAACCGGCATCGAAAAAGGGGATATAGATGTATACGGATCCAAAGAATAAGAAGTATTTCAAGGCCGGCGGTCCCGGAGAGAACAGGAAAGACACACGCCCGGCGAACCGCGCTGGAGAGGATAAACCGCGACGGGATTCGCGCGGCTTCTCACAAGAGAAAAGAGACGATACTCGTCCCGTGAACCGCGCTGGAGAGGATAAACCGCGACGCGATTCGCGCGGCTTCTCACAAGAGAGAAAAGATGACACACGCCCGGCGAGCCGCGGTTCCCAGGTAAGACCGCGCCGCGAAGCGTTCACGCCATCCCGCGATGAAGACAAGGGCGGCCGCGAGCCTGCATCCGAGCAAGCCGCTGACAAAGAGCGGATTCCTTCAGACGACCGTCTCGAAGGCCGAAACCCCGTTCTGGAAGCGCTTCGGGCCGGAAGAACCATCAATAAACTATGGGTCGTCAAACCGGAAGGTGGAAGAATCGATCCGACGATGGCCCGTATTGTCGCAATGGCCCGCGATAAAGGCGTTTATTATACCGAGGTGCCGAGAATTACGCTCGACCAGATGTCTGAGACACACAACCATCAGGGCGTGATCGCGCAGTGCGCGAGCCATGACTATATGGAGATTGAAGAAATCATCCGTCTCGCGGCAGAAAAAGGCGAAGCACCGTTCCTACTGATGCTCGACGAGCTGAAGGATGCCTACAATCTGGGCTCGATCCTCCGAATCGCCGACGCGGCGGGTGTTCACGGCGTTATCATTCCGAAGCATCGTTCCATCGGGCTCGACTCGATGGTCGCAAAGGCGTCTGCCGGTGCGATCGAATATGTTCCGGTCGCCCGTGTGACCAACCTTTCCCAGACGATCACGTCGCTTAAGGAGCAGGGCTTCTGGGTGGCGGGAACCGATGCCGAAGGCACCGTTCCGTATGACAAGGCGGATTACAAAGGTCCGCTTCTGATCGTAATCGGAAGCGAAGGCGAGGGCATGGCCAAGAACATTCGCGAAAAGTGCGATTTCCTACTGTCGATCCCGATGTCGGGTCATGTAAACAGCCTGAACGCGGCTGTCGCGGCGGGAATCGTCGTTTTCACGGCAAAGCGCAAAAGATCGTAATCCAAAGCGTGCAGATAGAAGGAGTGGACATGAATTGTCTGAACCGATTCAGACATAATACGGATAAGAGACAGAGAAGATGCGATATCTTTCCGCATCCTTTTGCCGTTCGAAAAGCAATACCGGCAATTCTTCTGGCGTCAACCATATTTCTTGGCGCCTGTGATTTGCCGTGGGCCACTGAATCTTCCGCGGCATCCTCGGCTTCGTATTCCATTCAGGTTACCGACAAGAATCTGGATCGTCAGTCCTTGACGCGCGAACTTGTGTCCTGCGTGACCGATAACGACAAGATTGAGTATGTCTATAATCTGATTCCCACGGGTCAACTCGACGGCATGTCCTTTTCGACATTCGACGCGTACATACGCGCACTCTCGCGAATGATACCATCGGACTTCGAGGTGATCTCCTTCCGCTTTCTTTCGGACAGCGAGAGAACGGACAAAATCGACAGCATCCGCACCTACGCGGGTGAATTCGACACGCTTCTTCAAGATACTTATCCGGTCGAACTGATCTATAAGGACGAGATGGATACCGATCAGCCGATTTACCTCTATATCCAGGAAGACGCGGGCGGTACGCCATATCTTTCGAGTCAATGGGTAAGCGGCTGCATGCAGATATACGACGTCGCTGCGCTCTATTTTCAGGCGCTCCAGGAACAGAAAACACAGGCCGTAGAGGAACTTCTGCGAGACGGTCAGGTTCCCGAAGACGGGCTTTTGTCTTCGCAGGTCATCGATTACAAGACCAAAGAACTGACGGAGTACTACCGCATTAAGGTACAGTCCGACTATGCCGATTATCGGATACTGGTCTTCAATCTGGGGCAGTTCATTTTCCTGCAGCCGGAAGTACTCGATGCCAATTCGCAGGAATATCAGACGCGTTCGGTCCGATTTGTCAGAAGCGTCACAGGCGGGGTATCAATCAGGGACAGCGTCAACAAGGACCTTGAGTCGCAGTGTCTGTATCTTTATCATTTGGGAAAAAAGACGATCAAGATCGGTGACCGCGCCGACTCAAAACAGTTCGGCGAATTGTTCGGCGACCCGATCATGATCGCGCGTCTGCCCGCAGCGGACACGACCCTGAACCCGACAGCCGACAAGGAGATCTCCATCTATTATTCGTCGGCGACGGTTACGGTACTCGGGAGTCTATATGACGATGACACATGGGACGGACGAATCGTAAGAATCCGTCTTCGTACGACCGATCAGGACTATTCGCTCGGCACGTCAATACTGGCAGGAATGACAAGAGACGATCTGCTGATGCTGTATCCTTTTGCCGATCAGACCGATTATGTTCTGGAAACCACGATCGACGAGCAGCGGTACGAGATGACCTTCACATTTGCAGACGATGCGGCCAGGACAATCACCGGCGTAAAGCTCGAAATGACAGGCTGAAAGGAACTCGGGAGGACAGCCGGCTTGGATCAGTCAAGTCCTAAGATACGCCTCTTCAGATTATGAATTTCATATTCGGAAAGCCCGATCTCTTCAAGATAATACTCGGCCTTGCCTTCATAGCTGTTGTCCAGATAATCCAGAAGAAGCTCCATATTCTCCGCGTCCGACTTCAATATATGCCGCATGTGAGAGGGGAGCGCCGTAATTCTCGGGTCGACAAGCGGCTTAATATAGTCATAAGTGACGGAATAATTCTCGACAATATCGCTGCGGCTTACCCTGACCAGGAGGAGGAGCAGCGCCGCAATGATGCCGGTTCGGTCTTTTCCGTGCGTACAATGGAAAAGAATGGCACCGTCCGGGGCCGTGAGCATTTCGCGAAAAATCTGTGAAAACTGGATCTGCCGCGTCTCCAGAAGATGAATATAGAGAGTACCCAGACAGCCATCGATGGCGATCTGAACCGTCGCGTCATCCGCCTGATCGGGATCCGACTCGAAAAGCGGAATGTTGCGGTAGAGAATCGAAGGAAGATTCAGAAATGGTGTGGCATGTCTCTCGATTTCCTCCGCCGTACGCAGATCAATCACGGTGCCGACCGGATAGTGAATCAGCTCGTCCAAATCAAAGTCATTCAAATAAGAAGGATCGTCGGAACGTATGAATTTATGGTAAGCGGTACAGCCTCCGATCGCCGATCGAAGACCGCCGAGATCGCGGGCGTTGTGAAGATTCTTAAGAACAAGACGGTTGGATGTGCGCTCGGTTAACATGAATCGTATCTCTCCTCCGGTATCTGACTTAACGATACCACATAATCAGTTAACATAGAAAGACAGAACATGAACATTCCGTCAAGACGGGAAGGGCCCCTGATTAAGCAATTTGTCCGATCCTGCAAATATTCCCGACTTTTTTCGAAAAGACGCCGGAAGTCATTGACAAGGTACCGCATGTGGGCTAAAATGTAACTCGCTGTTGAAGCCAGACTTCATAAAGCACATGCGCCCGTAGCTCAACTGGATAGAGCGTCTGACTACGGATCAGAAGGTTGTGGATTCGACCTCTGCCGGGCGCGCCAAATAAAGAGCCCCGAAAGTTTAATGCTTTCGGGGTTCTTTTTTCGGTGATATCAAGGGCGTTAACCTGTCATGACACACATTTCGGCAATTATTTTCGAGATAATGCACCGGGAAATCAGAGTATATTATTGACAAAACAACTGGAGACATTATTATAAAAAATAGTTGATAAAAACGTTTCGCGCTACGGCATACGACAGTTTTACCTTCAACAGCGACGGCACAGGGTATGTGATTGATACGCATAACAAGATAGAATTAACCTATACGATATCCGACGGCGAAATTCATCTTGAATTTGAATTTGGCAACGATTTGTACAACGATCTCGGAAATACGATTATACCGAATTACACTTTTTCCCAGAAGGGAAACAGTATCTTTATAGCTAAACAGGAATACGTTCTGCAGAAGTAAAAGGATTATGCATTCCTTACTAAGAAAGCATGAAACCCGGTAGTGTTATGCGCCGGGTTTTTTATGACTTACGGTGAGTGAATGCACAGGCACTGATGATTTAAATTCAGGATTTATTTCGTACTCCTTTCCTGTATTTTCAGAATATATTAGCAATCTGATCTGGTATTCCTTGGAAGCTTCTCTGCGGACAAGATCTTTTTTCGACACGACGTCCGATGTCCAATCTTTCCTTTACTGTGTACTTCATTGTTACTTTCCTGTTCGTTGACCCGTGATCGTGATGTCCAACAATAAATTCCATCTGTCTAAACTACAAAATTATTGTGTCTAATTTCTATCTCTCCGTGTCCGTTTTTACTTGCCACGGCACGTATGGACCGGATTACACACCAAAATGGGAAATAGCTTGACCCGTACGAAACAGGTCATGCGGTGCTTTTTAGTACGCACATACGAAACCACGTCTGGAGATCCATTTCGTATGTGCATTTCGTTCAAGAGGAGACATAAGGAAGGCCGGCGCACATACGAAACCACGTCTGGAAGCCCATTTCGTATGTGCATTTCGTTCCAGAGAGGACATAAGGAGGGCCGGCGCACATACGAAACCACGTCTGGAAGCCCATTTCGTATGTGCATTTCGTTCCAGAGAAGACATAAGGAGGGCCGGCGCACATACGAAACCACGTCTGGAAGCCCATTTCGTATGTGCATTCCCGAAACTGAGAAGCATTGCGCTAGAGCAGTTGACAGCGATAAAGGCAGCATAGTCAAGACTGACATTATGTAGGTTTTTGAATTTACACACAAATTTGGACTTGACCAATTGGTGTGTAATTTCCGCAACCGCGGGTACTTCAATAGAGATGGATTACACACCAAAATGGGAAAAAGCTCGATTCGGTGTGTAATTTCCGCAGCAACGCCAACTCAAGGAGAGATGGATTACACACCAAAATGAGAAAAAGCTTGAATTGGTGTGTAATTTCCAGCGATCCCTTTGACGTTTACTATCTTCGGTTTACTGTATATCGAGACGAATTCTCACAACATAAATTATTGCTATAATTGCCGATAAAATATACCGGAAAAGAAGAGATACCTATTGACATAGCAATTGACAGATATCATTATAAAAAATATGTGATGTTTTTTTATGATGTGGGGGGCCTATATGTATCGTCATGGGTTGGGTGTCAGGATTTTTTCCGTTGTTCTCGCTGCTCTATTTACAATCAATTCCGGATTTGGATCCTTTCTGGATAAACCCCGGAAACCGGATCCTGCGCCTCAGATTGAGGTTAAATCCGTCGAGAGTGTCAACGGGAATACAAGGCAGCTGAAGGTTCAGTTCAATACCGCTGTCCGTTTCACCGACAACGATCCGGCGACTCACATATATGCATCCGGTTCAGATAAAGCCAAAGATATCACGGAAGGGGTCAAACTCCTTAGTGGAACCAGCGGATGCAGCGCGATTGATCCTACGTATTATTATGGCAATGTTTATGCATCAACGTATCTTCTGACTTTCCAGAAAGACATTCCTCAGAACGGTTATCTATGCCTTGTCGAGAATACCGCGACAGGCGCACATTCGAATCTCAATTTTATTGCCTCCACCGATGGCGGAGCTTTGAATTCGAAGAATAACAAGAAGAAGCAGGTTGCAGCAACGGAATACAGAATACCGGAAACGCTTCTCGGTGCTTCGGTTGTCTCTCCGACGCAGGCGGTGCTTTTTTTCAATTATCCGGCCGAATTCATCGTGAAAAACATTGCCTCTTACATTTCAGCGGACAATTCGACGCTGGCGGCTCCGCAGACATTTACCGTCTCCGTGCGTGCGATCACTTGTGAAAAGATTGGCGATTCCAAATATCTTGTTACATTTGCAGGTGCTATTCCGGATTCGGGTGTTATAAAGATCAAGGACAGCCAGGGCAAGAACAGCAAACCCAAAAAAGCAGGAGACACCTCTGCGCTGAACCTCGTTCATGCAGCGGATGGCGGAAGCAAGTTGCGCTCCACATTCAACTACGGCGGCTTCAATTATGCCGGAGTCTCTTTTACCAATTCATATATAGCGAATCCGACGGTCCAATATATAGATGAAAACACCGCGCGAATTACTTTTCCGAGCGCGGTACGCTTCCTCGGCGAAAATCCGGAGAAGAGCGTATTCGTATCCGATTACGGCATGGACGGCGTCGATCCTGGAAAAGCGTGGGCGATCGGTGTATCCTCCATAATTCCGGTCGACGGTTCTATGGAATCCGGCGCGAAAACATATGACATTACATTTACACAGAGAATCACGCTGGACAGCCGCATCTTTTTCACCGGCGTCTTATCTGAAACAGGCAACAACTTGAAAGCATCCCTGATCACATCTGACGGGAAGTCTCTGTATGCCGAGCTGCAATATGAAGACAAGCGTAGCCAGACGATCGGAATGGCTGCGATCGATTATCAGACGCCGAACATTGAGATGACGCCCGTACCGGAAGAGATCGAAGTACCTGACGCCGAGACAACTGAGGTCCTTTACCAGACGTCTTTCCTGAAGGCGGAAGTAATCAGTGCCGGTAACCGTCTTGTCAGACTGACCTTTTCAAATCCGGTTGCTCTCGGATCGGAGATTTATGCGACAGGCGGGTCCGGCGACAATGCCTGGACGGCAGCACTCGACACCAGTTTTGCGCCGCAGTATGAGAATGCCACGATCGTTAACGGAATTACGTATGCAAGCAGCGTTGTTGTGCGCATGTCATCACTTCGCCTGAACAATTCTCCCAAGAGCATTTACAATGGAAATGTATTGCCGTCGGACGGCACTATTCTCATTTCCTCGCCGTCTGCGATTGATCAATCGGCCCTGTCCGTCAAACCGAACCTGCAGAATGGCGGGTACAACTTTGCTTCCTGCCAATACAGCATGCTTTCCTACGTCTCGATCACCAATGTGGAAGCGATCAGCAAGACGACAGCCCGGATCACTTTCAGCGAACCCGTCATATTCCAGACAAGTACGCCCGAAAAGTTTATCCATATCATAAAGAGCGTCCTTCCGAGTGTGAACGAAGTCGATTGTATTCAGGTAACACCGGTCGACGGAACCATGGCCGGCGGCTCCACTTCCTACGACATTACATATGCCTCGGAAATCGTCATGCCGATCCGGATCCGGCTTGTCGAGGATACCGGTCTACTGGCAAGCGACGGAGATTCCTATGCAATCGGAGGTCTTGTGAGAGGCGTATCCGGTTCTCCGGTCCTGTCAACCAATCAGGCAAACGGTTTTGACGAAGCCAATATGGCCTATACGGCCTATTACCGGACAACTCCGACACCGACACCTACGACGACACCAACCGTCACGCCGACTGTTATACCGACACCTACACAAATCCCGACTCCTACCGATACGCCTACTCCGACGGCGGTTCCGACCGACGTGCCGACACCGACCGCTACTCCGGTTCCGACCGATGTACCTACTACAACTCCAACACCGACCGATATACCGACGCCGACGGATATTCCTACACCGACTGCAGAACCTACTCCGACGGATATTCCCACACCGACTGCGGAACCCACTCCAACGGACATTCCTACACCGACCCCGACGGTTACGCCTATTCCGGTCGCAAGCTTTGATCTGCAGCTCGTCTCAACCTCGAAAAACGGCATTGCTTTTTCCTGGCAAGCCACCTCGGATTATGGCGTGATAACCGCTTATGATATTTACCGGGACGGCGTATTTCTTGTTTCTACTGCCGATTCCTCTTACACGGACACCGGACTAGTACCCGGAACGACCTATGCCTATTCCGTACTTGCCAAAGATGGAGCCGGTAATGTACTTGCCGCAAGCAACAGTTTCACGGCCAAAACGCTGCTGGACGGCAATTCGATCCTTTCATTTTCTGTCTCCGGCGTAACGGCAACGATCGATGAGAACACACGAACGATCTCCATACAATTGCCGTACGGCACGGATGTATCATCACTTGCCGCTTCCTTTGCGTTGTCTGAAGGTGCAACGGTGAACGTTGGAGGCAGCGCACAAATCAGCGGCGAAACACCAAATGATTTCCGGAATCCCATCACCTGTACGGTCCTTGCGGAATGCGGAGAGAGCAAAGAGTATACGATTGTCGTCACAACTGCCCCGGATATAACAGCACCGGGCATTCTTCTGCAGAGTTCTACAACTTGGGGACAGACGAATGAGATCAGCGTGGGAGTGTCCGATCAGGAATCCGGCGTCAGTGTGCTCAAATGGGCTTACGGCGATCTTCCGGCTTCGTATTTCGCTTCTTCCGGATCGGCCTTTACCGGAGACAAGATTCTGGTTACCCAGAACGGCGTGTATACCATTTACGCGCGGGACAATGCCGGAAACGAATCCGTAACCACGGTTGTTGTGGCTTTTGTCGATACCGAATCTCCGAGCACACCCCTGAATCTGACCAATACGGCCAAAACTTCGGATTCCGTCTCTGTTCAATTTGATCCTTCAGTCGATAACACGGCTGTAAAAGAATATCGGATCTACAGAAACGGCGAGCTGGTCGGAACGACCACCGGCACGACGTTTACGGATACCGGTCTGACGGCCGGAACAGCATACACATACACGGTCATCGCAGTCGATGTGGCCGGAAACCTTTCGCAGCTGAGTCTGGAACTTCGAGTTGTCACGACTCTTAATGGGCCGGTAAATGTGAAGGCAGAGCCTTCTGCGACGAATGTCCATTATTCCTGGGACAGTGTTCCGAATGCCGTAACCTATGACATTGAAATCGACGGTGTTCTGATTACGGGACTTACCGTAAACGAGCTGATTCAAGCAATCGCGCAGCCTCATGCCGACATCAGCTACCGCGTCCGCGCCAACACGACCGATGCGGTAGGTGAGTGGACTGATCTGCAGACGGTTGTTTGCGCGCATATTGTAGGCGGCGTACTGGGCGGAGACACGACATGGGAGAACACAGGCGCGCCCTATTATGTGACGAGTGATTTCACGGTGCCCGAAAACGTGACGCTTACGATCAAAGCAGGTGTCGTGATCCTTCTGGATCCGGGTGTGAAATTCAACGTTTACGGAAACGTGAATGTACTCGGAGAAACCGGTTACAGGAGCATTATCTCGTCTACCCGTGACGCGGATTACGGCGGTTCGGGAATTGTATCGGAAGCAGACTACTGGGGTGGATTGTCAGTCTATAATTACGCACGCTTTTCGGGCGAAAACCTGACGGTTCGGTATGCTGTCGATGCAAATACGCGTGGAATGATTAGCGTAACGGGCAATCTGGAACTGAATAATACGCAACTACAGAATTCACTTTCTTCCGCCTATGGCATCTATGCCGATATGCAAGGCATGACGGAAGCAAAGCTGGACGGATTGTATCTTCTCTACGATGCGGGAACGGTTGTCGGACAGAATACCGATCGCATGGCAATCGGCGGAACACTCGCGACAAACTTTGTAATCGACGATAACCGGTACACGCACGTTATGACGCAAAAACTGATCGTACCGGATGGGATGACTCTCTCATTTACAGGCATCGGACAGGTTCTTGCTCTCAAGACCGGCGGCATCGAAGTCTTCGGAGAATTGAACATTCAGGGAACAGAGACGAGAAAAACCCTTTTCACATCCGTTTTCGACACGAGTGTCTGGGGTGCAGGTATAACTGACATTAATGGACTGTGGGGCGGAATACTGATCCAGACCATAGGCGGCCTTCGCGCGACATACGCGGAAATCCGGTATTGCGGATACGCCAAAAACGAGGAGGAATGGTTATCCGTTCGCGTTTTGGGAAGTGCGGACATGTCTTACGTTACAGTCTCCGACAGTGCCCAAATTGAAATCGAGATGAGCAATCAGACGATCAGCATCACGAATTCCCTGTTCACGAATGATGCGGCATGGCAGAGCCTGCTGTGCGGATCCGGAATTCATGTGATTCAGACCGGTGAAGCCGGAACCTTCACATTCACGAGTAACTCGATTCAAGGCTTTGGGGACAAGATTCAACTGCATCTGTCCAGAAGCGAAGAGAATACTTCGTCAACCTCCGCAGCATGTGTGATTGAGTACAATCAATTCTCGGGCGTAACGGAATACAACATTCTGATTGAGGATTGGAGTACGGAGCTGAACCTCAATAACAGTACCTTCAGCGACTCGACGGCGGCCGCGATTTCGATCAACCGGTCGACAGGGAAGGTGAAACTCTCTCAAAACACGATGAATGGAAGTCATGACGGCGCTTACATCTCCGGCTTGTTTACAGACCGTTCTGTCGAAATTCTGAACAATACAGTCAACGTCTCCGCATGCGGAGTATTGGTTGAGAGTACCGGCTCTCTGGCGAGCGCCGTATTTTACAATAATACAATCACCGCCGAGACAGGACTCGTCATTCGTACGCTGGGCGGCGATCTTTCTGCTGTGACTATCAGCGACAACCATGTCGAGGCCGGGGTCGATGCCTTAGCCGGACGTATCGCGGAAATCACCGCGAGCGGAGCGATCGGCAGCATCGCAATCGTGAACAACGATGTCCGTTCCACGATCGAAGGATTTATCATCAAATCCGGTACCGCGACCGGCAACGTCATCGTCTACGCGAACACGATCGTCACAGGCATCGCGGATCAATGGGGACTCTCATTTTCGCTGGACGCAGGCGGTGATGTGAACACGATCGAGTTCTCCTCGAATACGATGAACTCGAGCATGGAAAACATCCGCGTCAATTCCGTGGGAGCCATCGGGCAGGTCCTGCTTCTGGAAAATCAAATGATCGGCGGCTGGACTTCCGGATGGGGAAGAGCCCTTCAGATCTCCAGTCAGTCGTCGATGAATTCGCTGACGGTTTACAAGAATAACATCGACACCTCCGGTGAGAGTATCAATGTCTCGACAACCGGTAATATCACCGAATTGAATATTGTTCAGAACACGATCTCTTCCGGATCAATCGACGGTCAGTGGGGAATCAATCTGAGGCTGACTTGCGGCGATGAGATCGGAAAAGTTCTCATCTCGAAGAATACGATGTCCTCCGTCGGATTCAATGTCGAGCTGTCCGCAACTTCCGGCGGATATGGAACGATCGACATCTCCGACAACAGTTTTACGGCCGGGTTGGATGTCTGGGGACGTTGCCTGACCATCTGGGGCGGGGCAATCGGATCTTTTACACTGGAAAACAACACGCTCACTTCCTCGGATTTCGATATGTCTGTTTCTGTTGGCAATTGCGACACGCTCCTTTTGAAGAACAACCGCTTTTCCGCAGGGACGGGTACCAACTATGGAATCGCGATTGAGTGGAGAAGCGGAAACATCGGCAGCTTTACGATCCTCGATAACATCGCTTCTTTCAATGACATCGGGTTCCAGTTCTGGAGCGGCAGTATAGACTCATTGATTGTTGACGGAAATGAATTTATGCAACTGCCCAATACTACGTTCGGGAAAGGAATCGAATTGAGTGCTTCCGGGGCAATCAGACAAATCGATATTACCGACAACAAGTTCCGTACAAATGGTTCCGGGATTCAGCTGTGGGGCGGAGATAACGAAACGTTGACGATTACCGGAAATTATTCCGACACCGGATCAACCGAATACTACGCCAAGGGATTGGAATTCCAACTTGGCAATAACGGGATCACGGACATTCATGACAACGTCTTTATTTCCAACGGTATGGGAATCGATTTCAGCTTCGGAGATATCGGCGAGCTGATCCTTATACGAAACCAGTTCACAGGCAACGGCATCGATAACTTCAGCAAGACGGTCGACATCACCTGCGGGACGTTAATCAAGGCGACGGTACAGGAGAATACCTTCACATCGCAGAACTCCGCATTCAGCCTGTCTTCGAGTTCCGAGATTCAATCGCTTCTTATTACGAATAACACATTCCTATGCGGAAACGGCGATGAAGAAGGAAATGCCGTCGAGATTCGAGCGGATCAATTCCTGCGTTCCATGACTTTTACATTGAACAAGATTATCGCCACATCAGATGCACTCACTGCGACCTGCGGTGCTTTGGGCGAGATTCTGATCCGGGATAACGAGATGAACGTTTCCAGGTACGGCATTATGCTGTCCGGTAATGTCAACGGGCACACTGTGATCGAGCGCAATGCAATTCTCAGGAGCGGCACGGGAATTGCGATCAACCGTACTACTGAAACGACAAATGCGCCAATCGTCGAAGAGAGATCCGTTACCATTCGGAACAATACAATTACGGCGGCAAGCAACGCCGTGAAGGTTACTACCTCCGATGAATTTGAACACGAATTCTCAGTCAGCGATCTAACTATCATCGACAATAAAATCTATGCTTCCGAGTTCGGTATAACAGTAAATACAGATCTGTCTGACACTATTGTGAAGATATCTAATAATGAAATTCATTCAAAAACGACTGGCTTAGACATTAGGTCTAAATCATCTATCAAAAAGTTCGAGTTCGAGAATAATATAATAAATACACTTACAGACCCAGGTCGCTACAGTGTGGCGCTTCATTTATCTGCCAGCTATATAACGGATGGAAATCTCTCAAACAATCAAATAACTTCAGATGCCTATTGTGATATGTTTATAATTAGTTTAACGGAAGCGACCGGCAGCAGTATTTTCGTTAATTACAATCAATTCCTGTATCAATATTCGGGATACGATTATCAAAACTATGCGCTGTATGTAAGTGGTGCTTCTTACGTCAACGCTTGGTTCAACTACTGGAGCTCGCCATATGCACCGAACTCGATTCCCTATCAGGGTCAATACACCGGTGTCTGCTACACATCAGACAATGTCGACTATTCTTTCTGGGTCGGCCAGGATGTCTCACAGAAGTACTATTACGGAATCGACGGCGGCTATTCGCCTCTGGGCATTTACTCCAAGTCGGTTTCGGACCTGCTCGTTACGACGCCCGGAATTGATACCGATTTTTCGCGCACGTACAATTCGCTGAACACGGCTTCCGGATCGTTCGGCAAGGGATGGACGTTCGGTTTTGAGGGCAGCTGCAAGTCCTATCGGTATGAAGTCACGAATCCCGACGGATCTGTGAGTGTCAAGACGCTGGATCTCCTGAAGGTCATCACGCTGCCCAATGGAAGTACGCTCAGCTTTACGGGTGTGAACGGACAGTACGTTTCCAATGACTCGAAGAACAAGCTGGTGAAGCTTGCAGACGGAGGCTATTCGCTTACCACCAAGAATCTGGATGTTTACACGTTCAATCCTGATGGCTATCTGAATGGCGTCGTTGACGCGAACGGCAACGCAATCCGGATGACGGTCGATGGTGCAGGTCATGTGACAACGGTTCAGGACAGTGCCGACCGCGTTTACAATGTATCCTACAATGCGGACGGAACCATCTCGAGAATAACCGACCCGCTGGGAAGAAGCATCTCGTATACCTATGTGAATGGTCTTTTGACGGATGTCTATAATTCTCAGAATCAGCTCGTCAATCATTACGATTATGACGCGGACGGTTTCCTGTGCCAGGTTGTGAACGGGGCAGGGGAAGTCGAACAGAGTATTACATATGATAAGCTCACCGGTGAGAACAAGAATAAAGTCCTGACTCTTACCGATGCGCAGGGCAATACGCATTCCCTTGTCTATGATACCGTTGGCAGGACCGTTACGACGACCGATTCCAATGGACGTACGGGGATTGAATGGTACACGGATGCCTACCAGATCATAAAGTCGCAGGATGCGGAGGGCCTCATTTCCGAAGCGTCTTATGCGGATCCCGACGGCAATGTCACTTCCACAAAGGACAGAAACGGCAATGTAATCAGCCGCAGAGTCGACCATAACGGCAACATTTTAAGCGTGACGAAGCCGGACGGAAGTACGGAATCCTATACGTATGACCAGTACAACAACATTATGAGCGGAACGGATGCGGCCGGTCACACGACGTATTACCGCTACGATGCCTGCAAGAACCTGATTCTAAAGGCGCAGCCGCTGAACGGGACGGATGTCTATACGGAAGGCTGTGACGAGTCTCTTTTCGCGATTACACGTTATGCGTATTATTCTGATGCAGAAAGTTCCGCTCTCGGATACCGAATCAAGGGGCTCCTGAAGCAGACGACTGATCCGAACGGCGGAGTAACCCTGTATACGTATGACGTTTACGGCAACATCAACAGCGTCACGGATCCGGAAGGAAACAAATCCACGACCGTATCCAATGTTCTCGGATGGCTTACGAGCAGCACGACAGCCTGCGGATATACATCGAATTACGAATACGACGCGAACGGGAAACCGGTACGCATCACGGATGCCGGCGGCGGAGTTGTCCGCATGGTGTATGACCTCGCAGGCAGAATGATTCAGAAGATCAGTCCCAACCAGTACAGTGCCGCTGCCGACGGACTCACCCGAAGCGCAACGGATACTTCCTATTCGGATGCGACAGCCGGAGACCGCTTCGCGTATGATTCGCACGGCAATCTGATCGCGCAGACCGACGCCGCCGGCAATACCACCCGGTACGCATACGATCTCTACGGGAACCAGACTGTCAAGACCCAGCCGAACGGATCGGTCTATACCTACCATTACGACGTGATGAACCGCCAGACGGAAGTCTATTTCCAGGACACTGCGGCATCTGCGCCCGTTCATCTGTTTAGCTATTCATACGCGATTTTGGCCGACGGGAAAACACAGACGACCACGACACAATACTTGAACGCTACGGAAGTAGCCGTCACGATAACGACATCCGACTATGCCGGCCGCGTGATCAGCCAGGTCAACGCCGACGGTACAACCACCTCCGCGGTATATAACCCAGACGGAACGATCGGCAGCACGACCCGTGCCAACGGCGGGCAGACGTATTTCAAGTACGACGCCCTGAAGCGCCCGACGGAAATGTGGATCTCGATTGACGGAACGCATTACGCCTATACTTTGTTCAAGTATGACAACAAGGGGAATGTTCTCGAAAAGAAGACCGGTGTGGATCCCGTTCTGCTCTGGGAAGTTCCGGCGACGTTTGTGACCATGTCTTCGGTCTACGACCGCAACAGTAAGATCAAGAGCATTACCGACAGTTCGGGAGCCCGCACGGATTCGTATTACGACGCCGACGGCCGTCTGAGCCGCGTGGACCAGTATGTATCGTCCTATTCCTTTATTACGACCGAATACAGCTATAACTATATGGGAAAACAGGAGACCATCGTGTCGCATGTCCGTGCAGGTGACATCGCAGGGCATGATCCGTCCGATGACTCCGACCTGACCCTTACAACACGGTATGTCTATGACTTGAACGGCAACGTATTGTCTCTAACATCACCGGACGGTTCGGTCATCTACTACGCATATGACGCACTCAACCGTCAGACCGGCAGCAGCACGTATTGTAATGATGAATACGGACGTTTGACGACAGTGGAGAAGCACGTCACGTATACATGGGACGGACAGGTTGCGACCTCTACGGATGCCAACGGAAATGTAAGCAGAAACGAATATGACTATAGAGGCCGCGTAATTCGCATCGTCGACGCCGCAAACGGTATAACGGCAAAATTCTACGATATCGCCGGCCGCCTGACGGCAATCGTATCGCCCAACCAGTATGATGCCTCCAAGACGCTCGAACAGATGGGAAGAACCGAGTATCTTTACGATGTAATGGGACGAGTCAAGACCGTCACACAGGTGTACTTTGATTCGGAAGCCGGACAATGGGTAACATTCGTCGAGAAAGCCTACATGTACGATGCCGCCGGCAATGTCATCCGCGAAGAAGATGCCCTTGGATATGCTTCCGGAACCGGCGATACGATCGATCAGCGCATTGCGTCCGGCTATGGGAAAACCTACTCTTACGACTTGGCCGGACATGTCTTAACCACACTCGATCCGGTATCACAGGACCACGGTCTTGCTTTCAGTGCGAAGTACACGTACGACGCGCTCGGCCGCAAAACCCGCGCGATCGATGCGGACGGCAATTCGATCTATTATGACTATACGGATGCCGGTAAAATTGATAATACTGTCTGGGTTGCCGCAGATGGCAGTACAAGCCAGTTGATTGAAGCCTATTCCTACGATCTTCTCGGACATGTTACGACCCACACCGATGCCAATGGCCATATAACACTATATGAGTATAACTCTCTCGGAAAAGTCAGCCGGATTATGGTTCTCGACGAGACTGGCGAGCCGGTTCTTATAACCTACTATCAGTATGACAATGCGGGCAGAGTATCCCGTATGTGGACTTCTGCCGGACTTCTTGAGACGTACAGCTACGACAGCCTCGGACGCGCGCTCTCGAAAACGCAAAGCGCTGCAGACGGCTCGCAGGCGATCACCTTGCTCTACAGTTACGATAAGAACGGCAACCTGCGCTTCTCGACCGACGGCAACGGCAACATCACGGAGACGACCTACGATGTGTTGAACCGTGCGACGGCATTCGCGCTTGGCGGCAAGACTTCAACCGTGTCGTACGATGCGAACGGGAATACACTTACCAAAACGGACTGGCTCGGCAACACTACCACGAACACTTACGACGCCTTGAACCGTCTCATCCTCGTCAAAGACGCCTACGACCATACCGTGATGAAGTACACCTATGACTTGAACAGCCGTCAGATCACCGCGACGAACGCGCTTAACCAGACGACCTCCTACCAGTATGACAAGAACAACCGTCTGCTCGTGACCACCGATGCCGCCGGAGACACCAAGGGCCAGACATACAACAACCTCGGATCGCAGGATTCCGCGACGGACGGTCTCGGCAACACGACGCACTATGCCTACGACGGCATGGGCCGACTTATCCGGGTAACTCTTCCCAACGGCGAAACGACCACTTATACCTATGACAACAACGGCAACGTCCTTACCATGACCGATGCCGACGGCAATGTAACCGCTTACGAATACGATTACCGTAACCTTCTCGTCCGCCTGATCCGGGCGGGAGGAAGAACCGGCGAACCGGGAAGCTACACGTACGACTTCTCGAAAATCACATCGTATACCTACACCGCCGACGGAAGAGTATCTACTGTTACGGACCGGAACGGCGCGGTTACCGTTTGCGTATATGACATCCACGGGAACCTCTTGAGCAAGACCGTGACCGAGGGCGCCGTATCGCAGTCGATCTCGTACACCTACGACCATAACGGCAACGTTCTTACCATGACCGACGGGACCGGCACGACGACACGGACCTACGATGCCTGGAACCGGACAACGACGAAGACCGTGCCCGACATCGGCACCTCCTTCTACACCTATGACATCACCGACGGATTCGACGCCGGCTGCTCGGCCGAATCCACCGTCGACCCCAAGGGCAATGTCACGGTCAAGGTCTACGACCGCGTCGGCCGCCTCATCTATGTCCTCGCCGACAGCATGACCACCGCGTACGCCTACTACGACGACGGCTCGCTCCAGAGCGTCGCCTACGGCAACGGCTCACGCGAAGACTACACCTATACGGCCGATAAGCTCCTGAAGACGCTGGTCAATAAAGCGATCGACGGCACGACCATCGACTCCTACGAATACACCTACGATGCCGCCCACAATCTCCTCTCGAAAACCGATTCCAAGGGCGTAACGGGTTATACGTACGACGCCCAGAACCGCCTCCTGACCGTTACGGAACTGTCCGGAAAAATCACAGTCTACACCTACGATGCCGCCGGCAACCGCGCGACCCAGACCGAGACTGAGGGCACTGACGTAACCGCGACAACATACATGTACGACGCGCTGAACCGCCTTGTTCAGACCTCCGAGCGCCTGAACGGCACCCTCTCGAGAACCGTCGATTACGCCTACGACAACAATGGAAATCTCCTGACCGTCACATCCGTCACGTACACAGACGGAACGGCCGGATCTCCTGTACTCGAGCAGAACAATACCTACGATCTCACAAACCAGCTCATCCGGACTGTCACCTCCGGCGGAACCACTGTCGAAAACACCTACAACGGCGACGGTCTCCGCGTCGTCAAATCCGTCAACGGCAGTGCGACAAGGTTCCTCTATCAGTACGACAAAATCGTACTCGAACTGAACGCTCTGGGCGACCAGACGGGTCGCAACGTCTACGGCCTCAATCTCATCTCGCGCACCTTCGGAGAGGACAAGTTCTTCTATTTCTACAACGGCCACGCCGACGTTACGGCACTCCTTGCCGCAGATGGAACAATTGCCGCGACCTACTATTATGACGCGTTCGGCAATATCCTCGATCAGACGGGAACGGTGACGAGCAACATTCTCTACGCCGGATACCAGTACGATCCGGAGACAGGGCTCTACTACCTGAACGCCCGTATGTACGATCCGGTGACTGCTAGGTTCATACAGGAAGATACGTATCTGGGCAGCCGGAATGACGCGCTGAGCCTCAATTTGTACACGTACTGCCACAACGAGCCGTTGATGTATTCGGATCCAAGTGGGCACAGAGAAGTGGAAGGAACCGAGATCGGGGGGCATACAGAACACAAGAAAGGCGTATCAAAAATGCCAAAATCTGGCAGTGTGCCAGGGACCAAAATGACTCAAGGTACAGAACCTAACTCATCGGACCCTCTACAAAATTTTATGACAGGCTATGAAAAAGTTGCTAGAACCGTGAGCAATATAAGTGAAACTATACAGGGTATTCCCATGAAAGTGGTGAACACGGCTGTTGATGGATTTAACAGTTGTCGCACGCAAACCATTTTAAGTATTGAGAAAAAGCTTAATATTGATACGAATAACGATATTGTTAAGGGATTCAATTCGTACGGGGAGTTCATCACTGGATTACAGCAAGCACCTTTCTTATGGGCACTAGAGACTGCTACAAGCATACCTAAATTGGCGAACCCTTTGCATTGGACAGCTGTGGGTTATCAAATAAAGGATACTGCTACGAGCAATCTCGCTACTCCAATGTGGCAGAATGTTATCGCGGAAATAAAAGAGAACCCAGGTGATATAGGGAACAATTATCTGAAATTCGCCGCGGCAGGAACCGTGACGGAATGGAATCTTATTTCCTCAGCTGTAGTGAACACGTATAATGAGGTCAGTCAGGATCCTTATAAGGCCGGTCAATTACTTGGAAAGATAGAGATAGATGTTGCGATGCTCTATTTAGGCTTGGCTGCAACGAAGACCTCCAGCACTGTAAAGGCGGCTGATACTGTTATAGATGGAAATAGCGCCTTGAAATATGCTGATGATATACCGAGCGGCGTTCCACCTGGGGCAGAGGCTGTAGCAAGTGGAAGTAGTGCTACTGGACCTGTTAATCAAATAGTTGGAGCAGAATGGCAAAATTATGTAGAAGCAACCAGATTAAAGGGAGTTGAAGCAAATGGAATGTTGGAACTTCAGCAAAGATATGTTGTATCTGATATAGCAACCGGTCAAATGTATACAGTGATACCAGATTATGAAATCTGGAATGCTAATGAGGCACTTGCATCAGTTGTTGCAATAGGGGATGCTAAAGCAGGTGCGATATGCCTAGATGCACAAGCAAGAGGCTTTATCCAAGTTGCAGCTACCCAAACAACTTCAAAGACATTGATTTATTATGTTCCTGAAGCAGGAGCTGTACCTTTAAGCTTATATAAATCAGCGCAAGCGCAAGGAGTGAAAGTGTTGGAGGTCGTAGTACCATAAATGAGTATGAAATTTCAATTTGTTATAGCTCAGTTATTCAGCCTTAAGAATTTTCAGGATTACGAGATAGCCAATTGCTTTTTCGAAGTGATAAACCGCTTTGGAAATACTTTTGTTCCTGATAAATTTGATTACTATGAGCCGCTAAAATGCAAATACAGTCCTGAAAATTATACTAATGCAATTGAATTATGGCTCAATACAAAGGCAAATAGCGTTTCAGAATTTAAAGAGTTTGCAGGTAGTCACATTATTTTGAAAAAAAGCGGAGGCAATAAAATCGATTACAATATTGTATGGAAGAAAGATAATATGGCTTCGTTTAACACAATATCAATTAGTATATCGCTGGAATTTTTCGAAATTGCTAAAAATATTGATTTATTCTTGGACTTTATTAGAGAGTTAACGTTAGTAATTGAGCCAGTTTTTGTGACCGTAAGAAATGCCATGTTTAACGGATGGGATGAACCTATAAACTTGTCGAAGTGCTTACCTAATATGGGTTGGTTAACAATTTATGGGTTACCATATTTACAAATGATTGGGAAAAGTCAGATGCTTAATACACCACTAGTAAAAATCAGTGAATTTGGTGATAAATTTGTATGCATGCAATCACAAAAAACGATATTTGAACCGATTGATAACGAAATTCAAAAAGCAATCAAGGAATACCTTGGAATATCCTATTTTTCTGCTAACCTAAATGATTATCGAAATTCTACTAATTTGAACGCACCAGTATTCGATTATTCAGAAGTACTATTTGATCCAACAAAACCAATTGAGGAACCTCAAATCAAAAGGAAGAGAAATAGTCAATAATTAAACAAGCAATTATCCTGGATAATGCAGGCGATGGGTGTCATTCAAGAAATAAATACTTTTGCAATTGTGGTACATTCGACTATTAGTGCAATGTCTGCAAAACGATAATTAGAAAAACAAAATTCTTGATATAACCATGTAACTTGACATATGAATACGATTACCGCAACCTCCTCATCCACCTGATCCGCGCGGGAGGAAGAACCGGCGAACCCGGAAGCTTCGTGTACGACTTTTCGAAAATCACATCGTACACCTACACCGCCGACGGAAGAGTTTCGACGATTACGGACCGGAACGGAGCGGTCACCGTTTGCTTATACGACATCCACGGGAGTCTCCTCTCAAGGACAGTGACCGAAGGCGGCGCAACGCAGTCGGTCACCTACACCTACGACAGCAACGGCAACGTCCTAACGATGACCGACGGCACCGGCACGACGACCCGTACCTACGATGCCTGGAACCGGACGACCTCAAAGACCGTTCCGGATATTGGGACCTCGTTCTATACATATGACATCACCGACGGTTTCGATGCCGGCTGCTCGGCCGAATCCACCGTCGATCCCAAGGGCAACGTGACGGTTAAGGTCTACGACCGCGTCGGGCGACTGATCTACGTTCTGGCCGACAGTATGACCACCGCGTATGCCTACTACGCCGACGGCTCACTTCAGAGCGTCGTCTACGGCAACGGCTCGCGCGAAGACTACACCTACACGGCCGACAAGCTCCTCAAGACGCTGGTCAACAAGGCGATCGACGGCACGATCATCGACTCATACGAATACACCTATGACGCGGCCCACAATCTCCTCTCGAAAACCGACTCCAAGGGCGTAACATCCTATACCTACGACGCGATGAACCGCATCCTGACCGTCACCGAGCCATCCGGAAAAACCACCGTCTACACCTACGATGCCGCCGGAAATCGCGCGTCACAGACCGAGACCGAGGGCACCGACATAACCGCAACGACCTACACCTACGACGCTGAACCGTCTTTTACAGACCTCTGAGTGTCTGAACGGAACCCTCTCGAGAACCGTCGATTACGCCTACGACTATAACGGTAATCTCCTGACTGTCACATCCATAACTTACACAGACGGTACAGCCGGAGCCCCCGTACTTGAACAGAACAATACCTACGATCTCACAAACCAGCTCATCCGCACCGTCACATCCGACAGCACCACCGTCGAAAACACCTACAACGGCGACGGTCTTCGCGTCGTCAAATCCGTAAACGGCAGTGTGACAAGGTTCCTCTATCAGTACGACAAAATCGTACTGGAACTGAACGCCCTCGGCGACCAGACGGGCCGGAATGTCTACGGCCTCAATCTCATTTCGCGAACCTTCGGCGAGGACACGTTCTTCTATTTCTACAACGGCCACGCCGACGTCACGGCACTCCTTGCCTCAGACGGAACGATCGCCGCGACCTACTACTACGACGCGTTCGGGAATATCCTTGATCAGACGGGAACCGCGACGAGCAACATCCTTTATGCCGGCTATCAGTACGATCCGGAGACCGGACTCTACTACTTGAACGCCCGCATGTACGATCCGGTGACTGCTAGGTTCATACAGGAAGATACGAATCTGGGCAGCCGGAACGATCCTCTTAGTCTGAACCTTTACACGTACTGCAAAAACTCACCGATCCGTTATTTTGATCCAACGGGTCACAATACGCAGGAAGATTATCAGTATCAACAGGAGATGAAGGAGAGGGAGGATGCGAAAAACGCCGCGATCGACAAGCTGACTTCCAACCTTAGTGAAAAATCTCTTGCACTGGCCAGTCCCGGGATTACACTCTATGACGAGTATCGATGGAAATATCGGAAATCGGCGAAGGAAGCCCTGATCGCGAATGGTAATAAGCCGACGGAACATGACATTGAAAACCTTGCGTTAAAGTCCTTTCTTAATGATTATTTGGTGTCGCAGCTTCAGGATCCGGAGAGCGCAGAACCGAGTATTGAAGGATATATCGACTCTGTTCGAACCAGCGATAACCCATTTGTCAGCCTCTCTTATGGAAGGGCGATACGCTCATTCGATACGACTGTTGGTATGGCGGTAGGATTCTGGGATTCCATAAAGAATACGGGAAACGCAATCGGGGACTGCGCATGGTCAATGACCAGCACCGGCAGTTCGTTCGTGGATGCGGTACAAGGGAATGTCACGTGGGATGAATTTAACACAGTCCTTGCGCAGGATAACGAAACAAGAAAATCAATTGTGATAGGAAACTACAGCGGCATCCTCGATGTGGCGGTTGGAACAGTAGCCGGACCTTTGGCAATGCAGGAATACAGTCTATGCGGCAGCTCATTTATACAAGATGGGATAAACGGACTTACCTCCGCCAAAGATAGTGGTATGATCGACATATGTGGCGTAAACGCTGAAGAATACATGCAAGCCAAGAGTATGGCTACCGTTGAAGTCGCTGTAATAACGCTCGCAGACTCGCTGGGGGCGCAATTGGCGAATTCTGCGGCGGCAACGCCTAAGACTGGTAGTGTAGTTAGAAACGGTTTAATGGATCACGAATATATACAAGCACAAGAGGTTGCACAGCTTAGAGGTCAAAAATTTGTCGGAAATGTCGTTACTGATACTCCGGGTATTGATGGTACCATGAATGGGGTAAATGTAAGTTTAAAACAATATACTGGCAAAAGTGTTTCTGGAGTACTAACTCATGCAAGTAGAGCAGAAACATCAGCTGTGAATGCTGGATATAAGGGTATAGACTTATATGTTGATGCAAAAAGTGTTCCAGCAGCAAATCTTATCGATTATGCTAATACTGGTAATCTCGGTAAGATTACCACACAAGGTACAATTTCTAATATATATGTAAACACATCAAATGGTTGGGTTAAAATCACTAATGGGGTTGCATCGACTGTGTATTAGTTGGATTGGAGGTATTATAGTGTCAAGTGATCTATCTGTGAGAATAAATGGTACAATGAACTTGCATAATATTATATGTAATATGAATGATATCTTAAAAAGAATATTATCAATTGATAGTATCCCGGAGGTCTCAGTCTTTACTTTAGTAAATGGGAAGAGAAAAATTTTTGAGGATACTGTAATTGGGCTAGTTGGACAATATTTATTGATTGGGTTTAAGGAATATGAGGAAGGTATAAGTATTACAATAACTGAAGTACCATTACAGTTACCCTATATTACCGAAGATGAAGCAGGTATATGGACTGGGATATCAGTTGGAGTAAAAAAATCATCGATTGAATTTGCAATAGCTGCTGCTTTAGCTATTGCAATTGCCCAAGGACAGGGGGAAGATATTATTGATGATGCATGTATTTGGAATAAAAGTTTAAAGATTTCTCCATTAGATTTTTTTAATAAACTTTCTGTTAAGGGCACTTATAAAAATATTGACGAAGCCTCTAATGCAATGTTTGAGAAATTGAATCTTAGTCGTAATTAAACATAGGAAGTCAAACCGTTTCGGCCGATATGAAAACAAAATCTACTACACAGGCGGTTATCTCAATGGAGGTAGCCGTCTTTCTTTATGCTTTGTTGCGACTGGACATAAAACAATAATAATGAACTTTTGTTCCGAGGTTCAAAAAAGCAGGGGTGTTATTCCCTACCGCAACGAACCGATGATGTATGCAGATCCGAGCGGACACAGGGAAGTGGAAGGAACAGAGATTGGGGGGCATACAGAACACCACACAATGAAACCGGGCGAGGCTACGGCGAATTACTATCAGGAAAAGCAAAAGGAAACAAAAAAGGGCATAGCCGAAAAGGCAATTAGTAGTGGTAAAGGTGGTATGCCGAGCCAAATAAACAACACAGTTTATTGCTACTACAAGGCTACACAAGATGAGCTGGATGCTCTAAATAAATTTCTATCGCCATTGCCACCGATAGATAGAGATGCAATATATAAAAAAATAATGATGGCAGGTGAACCATATGCATCGGCCATGATAGAAACTATTTGTTCGGGCTACTATACATTGGTCGACATTAGCGCTGCCAAGGAAAAGAGGGCTCATTATAATTGGGGTTCTATGGTTGGTGACGTGGGAGAACTGTGTGTTGATTTTACAAATCTTAAAGATGGTGGATATTATCCATATGCGAGCTTTTTTCATGAGCTTTTTCATGCAGTTGATGATAGTGGGTTATTTCCAGATTCGCAGATGATGGGCTTAACGGAAAAAGTTTATGATGAGACATCAGCGTTGCTATATGAATCAATAGAGTCTGCATTTATACAGTACGCTAAGAATAATCCGGGTTTAAGTGATGATACGGTCGATGTAATATATAATTATGTGTTGGACCCATACAATAGTGATGCTCAAACGATAGGGACACTTTCGAATGAGCAATATGAAATATTAAAAATTGCAACAACAACAGATATGCTAAAAAGTGTGAAAGATAAAGAATATTCGTGTGTTTATGATATGTTAGGTGGTGTAACGAATAACTTTATATATGCTAATGTAAATAATCAGACTATTTATTTGGGTGCTGGACATGGCGTGGATAAAGATTATGAGTGGTATGAAATAGAAGGATATTATTACTATGACTACACTTTGCGTACAATCACACCACTTGGAGGACCACTGATACCCGTTTTAACACTTAACGATAATTTGGGAAAAGAGTTTTACGCAGAATACGGTTCAGCCATGGCGGTCGCTCCTGATTCCTATAAGCAGGCAATACAAAACTCATTACCTGGAGTATCAGATATGCTTGACGACTACCTTAAGCACAAATATATTAGTTAAAATTGGAGGATAATATGAGAATATCCAGACAATGCATGATCGCGTTAATTTTAATAACGCTTTTAATCACAACTACGGCCTGTAATAGATATTCAAAAGCTAATGCGCTAGAAACAATGACTCCAAAGGTGTATGAAGAGAATGCAGATAATGGTCTATATTTTGAATCAATTAGAGCATTGGGAGACTTTTGTCCTAACCAAAATAGTGTTGATTATCCCTCTATAGATCATCTTATATATATATATATATAACTGATTATGCTGGAAGTGGAAACCCGGCACACTCATTATTTGTTGACATAAAGTATAGAAAGGCATATTATTCGATGAATCTTGAATTTCTTACAGACGGATATTGGAGTTCAAACTACACAGAAGTAGACCTATCTCAAACAGATATTGAAACGATTACAGGGTTTTCAAGCGTTCAAGGGATTTTGGACTGGAAAGACGATTACCATACAGATAGGGGAGAAACACAATGGTTAATATCTTTGTATTTTGACGATGGCAGCTATTTTCAATCTGGCGGAGAATACTATCCGGATGAATATGAGAAATTCGAAGAAGATATCTGGCCTCTGCTTTCAGATAAAACGGGAGAAGAACTATGGTGGATGCGGGGAAGACCTTGATAGTATTTTGATTTGTATGAGGTCAGTGATGTGGTTCGACCCCAGAGTCAACACTGTCACTGCAAGCCGCGAAGACGAGTACAGGTGAATTATTACTTATTGGTTCCTGTAATGCGCTAAATGATTATGTTATAAGTGACAGACGAGAAGGGACTAACTCAGACATCTCGTGATAACAAATCCATAATTATGCACCTTGACATAACGAATACAACTACGCGAACCTTCTCGTCCGCCTGATCCGGGCGGGAGGAAGAACCGGCGAACCGGGAAGCTACACGTACGACTTTTCGAAAATCACGTCGTATACCTATACCGCCGACGGAAGAGTATCCACCACAACCGACCGGAACGGCGCAGTCACCGTCTGCGTATACGACATCCACGGGAACCTCCTGAGCAGGACCGTGACCGAGGGCGCCGTCTCGCAGTCGATCTCGTACACCTACGACCATAACGGCAACATCCTCACGATGACCGACGGAACCGGCACGACGACACGGACCTACGATGCCTGGAACCGGACGACCACCAAGACCGTGCCCGACATCGACACCTCTTTCTACACCTACGACATCACCGACGGATTCGATGCCGGTTGCTATGCAGAGTCCACCGTCGACCCCAAGGGCAACGTCACGGTCAAGGTCTACGACCGCGTCGGCCGCCTGATCTACGTCCTCGCCGACAGCATGACCACATCGTACGCGTACTACGACGACGGCTCGCTTCAGAGCACCGTCTACGGCAACGGCTCGAGGGAAGACTACACCTACACGGCCGACAAGCTCCTCAAGACGCTGGTCAACAAGGCGATCGACGGCACGATCATTGACTCGTACGAATACACCTATGATGCGGCCCACAATCTCCTCTTGAAAACCGACTCCAAGGGCGTAACATCCTATACCTACGACGCGATGAACCGCCTCTTGACCGTCACCGAGCCGTCCGGAAAAATCACCGCCTACACCTACGATGCCGCCGGCAACCGCGCGTCCCAGACCGAGACCGAGGGCACCGACGTAACCGCGACAACCTACACGTACGACGCGCTGAACCGTCTGCTCCGGACGTCCGAGAGCCTCAACGGAACGTTATCGAGAACCGTCGATTACACATACGACAACAATGGCAATCTACTGACCGTCACATCGATCACATACACCGACGGAATCGCCGGAGCACCCGTGCTCGAGCAGAACAACACCTACGACTTACTGAACCAGCTCATCCGCACTGTAACCTCTGATGGCACCACCGTCGAAAACACCTACAACGGCGACGGTTATCGCGTCGTCAAATCCGTAAACGGCAGTGCGACAAGGTTCCTGTACCAGTACGACAAGATTGTTCTGGAATTGAATGCTCTGGGCGACCAGACGGGAAGGAATGTCTATGGCCTGAACCTGATCTCCCGCACTTTCGGTGAGGACACTTTCTTCTACTTCTACAACGGCCACGCGGACGTCACAGCACTCCTAGCTTCGGACGGAACGATCGCCGCGACCTACTACTACGACGCGTTCGGCAATATCCTTGATCAGACGGGAACGGCGACGAGCAATATCCTCTACGCCGGGTACCAGTACGATCCGGAGACCGGACTCTACTATCTGAACGCCCGCATGTACGATCCTGTCACCGCGAGATTTATGCAGGAAGACTCGTATCTGGGAGAGCGGAATGATGCGCTGAGCCTCAACCTGTATACGTACTGCAAAAACTCACCGATCCGTTATTCTGATCCAACGGGTCACAATACGCAGGAAGATTATCAGTATCAACAGGAGATGAAGGAGAAAGAGGATGCGAAAAACGCCGCGATCGACAAGCTGTATTCCAACCTTAGTGAAACATCTCTTGCACTGGCCAGTCCCGGGATTACACTCTATGACGAGTATCGATGGGAATATCGGAAATCGGCGAAGGAAGCCCTGATCGCGAATGGTAATAAGCCGACGGAACAGGACATTGAAAACCTTGCGTTAAAGGCCTTTCTTAATAATTATTTGGTGTCGCAGCTTCAGGATCCGGAGAGCGCGGAACCGAGTATTGAAGGATATATCGACTCTGTTCGAACCAGCGATAACCCATTTGTCAGCCTCTCTTATGGAAGGACGATACGCCAATTCGATACGACTGTTGGTATGGCGGTAGGATTCTGGGATTCCATAAAGAATACGGGAAACGCAATCGGGGACTATGCATGGTCAATGACCAGCACCGGCAGTTCGTTCGTGGATGCGGTACAAGGGAATGTCACGTGGGATGAATTTAACACAGTCCTTGAGCAGGATAACGAAACAAGAAAATCAATTGCGATTGGAAACTCCAGCGGCTTCCTCGATATGGCGGTTGGAGCAGTAGCCGGACCTATGGCAATGCAGGAATACATTCTATACGGTAGCTCATTTATACAAAATGGGATAAACGGACTTACCTCCGCCAAAGATAGTGGTATGATCGACATATGTGGCTTAAACGCGGAAGAATACATGCAAGCCAAGAGTATGGCTACCGTTGAAGTCACTGTAATAACGCTCGCAGCCTCGCTGGGGGCGGAATTGGCGAATTCTGCGGCGGCAAAGGCGGTGAAGACTGAGGCAGCGCAGGTTAATGGGACAGATATGGCTTCTGGAGCAGAAGTTGTTGAGGGAACGGGTCAATCTATTGTAAACCCAATCATAGGAAAGGAAAGAGTTGGGAGTGCACTTACGGATGACTTTGTTAATCCAATAAGGAATGGTTCAAACGAGATAATTAAGGAATTTCCTGCAACTGCAAAGGAACATGGATTTCCAGAGATAGTTGATAATTATGCAGGGGACGCTGTATGCACACCACTAGATGGGGCTGATTTATATCAATTATCTGGATCTAATAATGGTGTTATAGGCAGATATGAATGGATTGTTCAAGACGGAAAGGTAACACACAGAATGTTTATTAAAAATGGAACAATAAATAGGAGGCCAATCATACCATGATAGAACTTGAGCAATTTAGGGAAAATAAATTAGGTTTGAATTGGACAACAATCATTATTGGATGGTATGGACCAGGGAAATTTGTTAGGCAACTTAAAGAAAAAGACATAATTGATTATGCTGTTAATTTAATAATAAACGATGAAAATCAAAAACAAGAGGTTTTACTATTAGCAAGTTATAATGAAAAAGACTGTTGTGAGATTGAAGAATTATTAAAAAAGTTGGCGAATGAAGAAGAAGTAAATAAAGAGGTAGAAGAAAGAAAATGGGAAGTAATTTTACTAATGAATTTACTAAAGGGTTTGAGTGATAGACCAATAGACGGATTAATAGAACTTACGGATTTTTGGGAAAAGTTCGATTATCCAGAATATAGTCCTCATGTTGTTCAAGGCGTAAGAAACAACATAAGCCCTTCCGAATACTATACAAAAGAAAACTATCATGACTTGGTTAATATGCATCAACAGTGGATTGAAAGGCAGTTAGAAGAGATAAACAAGCTATAGTGAAACGTGCATGTGGAACTTATAGACGATGTGTAAGTGGACATAACGAATACGATTACCGTAACCTTCTCGTCCGCCTGATCCGGGCGGGAGGAAGAACCGGCGAACCGGGAAGCTATACGTACGACTTTTCGAAAATCACGTCGTATACCTACACCGCCGACGGAAGAGTATCTACCGTTACCGACCGGAACGGCGCGGTCACCGTTTGCTTATACGACATCCACGGGAGTCTCCTCTCAAGGACAGTGACCGAAGGCGGCGCAACGCAGTCGGTCACCTACACCTACGACAGCAACGGCAACGTCCTAACGATGACCGACGGCACCGGCACGACGACCCGTACCTACGATGCTTGGAACCGGACGACCTCAAAGACTGTTCCGGATATTGGGACCTCGTTCTATACATATGACATCACCGACGGTTTCGATGCCGGCTGCTCGGCTGAATCCACGGTCGACCCCAAGGGCAACGACACGGTAAAGGTCTACGACCGCGTCGGGCGCCTGATCTACGTTCTGGCCGACAGCATGACAACCGCGTATGCCTACTATGCCGACGGCTCGCTCCAGAGCGTCGTCTACGGCAATGGCTCGCGTGAAGACTACACCTACACGGCCGACAAGCTCCTCAAGACGCTGGTCAATAAAGCGATCGACGGCACGATCATAGACTCATACGAATACACCTACGATGCGGCCCACAATCTCCTCTCGAAAACCGACTCCAAAGGCGTGACCGCCTACACCTACGACGCACAGAACCGCCTCTTGACCGTCACGGAGCCATCCGGCAAAACCACCGTCTACACCTACGATGCCGCCGGAAACCGCGCGACCCAGACCGAGACCGAGGGCACCGACGTAACCGCTACAACCTACACATACGACGCGCTGAACCGCCTGCTCCGGACGTCCGAGAGCTTTAACGGCACGCTCGCGAGAACCGTCGATTACTCTTACGACAACAACGGAAATCTGCTGACCGTCACATCGGTCACGTACACAGACGGAACGGCCGGATCTCCCGTTCTCGAGCAGAACAATACCTACGACTTACTGAACCAGCTCATCCGCACTGTAACCTCTGATGGCACCACCGTCGAAAACACCTACAACGGCGACGGTCTTCGCGTCGTCAAATCCGTAAACGGCAGCGCGACAAGGTTCCTGTACCAGTACGACAAAATCGTTTTGGAACTGAACGCTCTGGGCGACCAGACGGGCCGGAATGTCTACGGCCTCAATCTCATTTCGCGCACGTTTGGCGAGGACACGTTCTTCTATTTCTACAACGGCCACGCCGACGTCACGGCGCTCCTTGCGTCGGACGGTACGATCGCCGCGACCTACTATTACGATGCTTTTGGGAATATCCTCGATCAGACGGGAACCGCGACGAGCAATATTCTCTACGCCGGTTACCAGTACGATCCGGAGACCGGACTCTACTATCTGAACGCCCGCATGTACGATCCGGTCACCGCAAGATTCATACAGGAAGATTCGTATCTGGGCGAGCGCAACGATCCTCTTAGCCTGAACCTTTATACGTATTGCAAAAACTCACCGATCCGGTATTCAGATCCGACTGGACACAATACGCAGGAAGATTATCAGTATCAGCAGGATATGTTTGCAAGACAGAGGAAATCTTCAACGCGGGATGCGTATGACTATCAACAGGATATGAAGGCAAGACGAATAAAGGCTTCAACCCAGGATGCGTATGAGTATCAGACGCGTACCACGGCATCACTGACTAAACAAGCGGAAATTGCGCAAGAAAAGAAAAATCAAGACAACTTAATAACCGCTATAGGGATCGGTGCTCTAGCGGTTGGTTGTATTGTGCTTGGCATTGTTACCATGGGTGCGGCGGTTCCTGTGATTGCGATTGCGGGAGCTGGATTATTGGGTGCCGGAATTGGTATCGGCATGACTGAAATCCAAGATCTTTCCGATAATGGCACTATCGATTATGGTTTTAACACATATGCCGGAGCGGCCGCAGGGGGATTTGTAGCAGGCGCTACACTTCCATATAGTGCCGGAGCTGGCCTTGCCGGAGTTATGGGGGCAGGTGCTTTGAGCAGCATGGCGGGGAATGCTACTAATCAAATGATTTCAACCGGGAAAGTAAACGCTTCGCAATTCGCAATAGCAGGTGTAACCGGCGCACTTACGTGCGGTATTGCATCCATGGCACCGCAAACGGTTAGTATAGTTGGCCAAGGTATTAAGAGCCTAAGCAGTAAATTGACTGCCAGCAGTGCAAATGCTACAGTAAATGCAGCTGCCACAGGGGCGGAGGCTGTGGAGGGCGTAACAGAGAACCAATTATTGTTAGAGGCATCTACTCGCTCTAATCCTTGGCAATATGGAAGTGAAATCGAATCCACCCTCGCATCTAAGGACTTTACGATAAATATGGCTATGTCCCATGACCAACCTTTTCCAGGTGGATGGGGAACCACGGATAGCATTAGTAGTGTCGATTTTGTTAGGAATCAACTAGCGGTAACGCCTGAGTTCAAGGCGGATGTTGGGATGGTACAGACATTTCTAGTTCCTGAAGGTGTTAGAATTCAAAGTGGAATAGCTGGTCCTCAAATATGTAACGGTGTACTCTATCCAGGAGGTGCAAATCAAATAGAGATTGTTAATTTAGTTGATCGAAGGATGTTAGTACCAATTGGAGATCCTGTTTATATACAATAAGGAGCGGTCTATGAACAAAATAGAAGATTTCAAACTTGAGCTTGATATGCATAAATTCACTTGGAATTACAATGGCGAAATGAAGGAAAAGCAATTCTTACACAAAATCGATATTTGTATCGAATTGCTTGATAAATCAGGATTTGCGATAGTAGGTTCCTTGGAAGAATTTGGCAAATCAAATGCCATGCTAATGAATGCTGACGGAACAATTAGAGCACAACTGAGGATCCCGGAGAGCTTGAGAGACTCAATTTGTTTTTATCAAATCTACTATGTTAATCAGGAGTTGACAGGTATTATCGCTTGTAGGTATGGCTCTGATTTCTCTTGTACGATTGACGAAAAAACAGGTGAATGCAGCAACATACATGAAACACGATAAATCACGGGAACATCCTCAAGATAATGTCTGTGATGAAAGGAATAAATCCAGAATACGCACCTTGACATTACGAATACGATTACCGTAACCTTCTCGTCCGCCTGATCCGGGCGGGAGGAAGAACCGGCGAACCGGGCAGCTATACGTACGACTTCTCGAAAATCACGTCGTATACCTACACCGCCGACGGAAAAGTATCCACCGCAACCGACCGGAACGGCGCGGTCACCGTTTTGGCATACGACATCCACGGGAACCTCCTCTCGAGGACGGTGACCGAGGGCGCCGTATCGCAGTCGATCTCGTACACCTACGATCATAATGGCAACGTTCTTACGATGACCGACGGCACCGGCACGACGGCACGGACCTACGATGCCTGGAACCGGACGACCGCCAAGACCGTTCCGGACATCGGGACCTCGTTCTATACATATGACATCATCGACGGTTTCGATGCCGGCTGCTCGGCTGAATCCACGGTCGACCCCAAGGGCAATGTCACGGTAAAGGTCTACGACCGCGTCGGCCGCCTGATCTACGTCCTCGCCGACAGCATGACCACCTCGTACGCGTACTACGACGACGGCGCTCTCCAGAGCGTGGTCTATGGCAACGGCTCGAGGGAAGACTACACCTACACGCCCGACAAGCTCCTGAAGACGCTGGTCAATAAAG